>ULSE01039586.1_pt1 | contig 23705 bp, 17 predicted proteins | sample 1956061 | NCBI WGS metagenome assembly ULSE01 (sample SAMEA4835700, study PRJEB28245) | human gut metagenome | biome: gut microbiome; material: fecal sample | place: Denmark | collected 2008 | reverse complement strand
CCGCCTATAAGAACGAAGAGGCGGTCGGGGCCGCGATCCGTGCGTCCGGAATTCCGAGAAGCGAATTTTTCGTGACGACAAAGCTTTGGACGCAGGACCACGGGTACGACAACACGCTCCGCGCGTTTGACACCTCGATGAAGAAGCTCGGGCTCGATCAGTTGGATCTCTGGCTGATCCATAAGCCCTACGGCGATGTGTACGGCGCGTGGCGAGCCATGGAGCGGCTTTATAAAGAAGGCCGCATCCGCGCGATCGGCGTTACGAGTTTCCCGGATGACCGGCTTCTCGACCTCTTCCTTCATAACGACGTGAAGCCCGCCGTGAACCAGGTGGAAACGAACCCCTGGTGCCAGATGAAGGAAACCGGGGCGTTCCTCGCGAAAGAAGGCATCGCGCATGAGGCGTGGGCTCCGTTCGCGGAGGGGCATGACGGGCTCTTCACGAACCCCGTTCTCGTGAAAATCGCGGAGAAGCATGACCGTACGGTGGGTCAGGTCGTGCTCCGGTGGCTGCACCAGAGAAACGTCATCGTCATTCCGAAGTCCGTTCATAAGAGCCGGATGATTGAGAACATCTCGATCTTTGATTTTGAATTGGACGCCTCTGACATGAAGGCGATCGCGGAGCTTGATACCGGCCGCAGCAGCTTCTACGACGACCGGGCGCTTGAGAACGTCCGCTACATCGGCACGATGAAGATTCACGATTAACGGTTTGGAGGAGTTACGGATATGGACTATCTGACACTGGAAGGCGGCGTGAAGATGCCGATGGTGGGGTATGGCGTATTTCAGGTTGACGCGAAGGAGACGGAGCGGTGTGTTTCGGACGCGCTCGCCGTCGGCTACCGCGCGATCGATACGGCGCAGGCCTACTACAACGAAGAGGGCGTAGGGGCCGCGGTCGCGAAGTCCGGGATTCCGAGGGATGAGATTTTCCTCACGACGAAAGTCTGGATCTCGAACGCCGGTGACAAGAAGGCCGCGGCGTCGATTGATGAGAGCCTCCGGAAGCTCGGAACCGACTACATCGACCTCCTTCTCATTCACCAGCACTACGGCGACTACTACGGCACGTGGCGCGCGATGGAGGATGCCTTGAAGGCCGGGAAGGTCCGCGCGATCGGGCTCTCGAACTTTGACCCGGCGCGGATCACCGACCTCATGCTCTCGAACACCGTGAAACCCGCGATGCTCCAGGTGCAGGCGAACGTCTTCACGCAGCAGAACGCGCTTCAGACGTTCTGCGACTCGGTCTCGATCCCGATCACCGCGTGGAGCCCGCTCGCGCAGTCGGTGGACGGTTTCTTCACGAACCCGACACTCGTCTCAATCGCCGAAGCCCACGGGAAGACGGTCGCCCAGGTCGCGCTCCGGTGGCTTCTGCAGCGAGGGATTGCCGTGATCCCGAAGTCAACGCACCGCGCCCGGATGGAAGAGAATTTCCAGCTTTTCGACTTCACGCTCTCAGAAGATGACATGAAAGCGATCGCGGGGCTCAACCGAACGGATGCCGGCACCGTCCCGTTTGATGATCCGAAATTCATCAAGTGGCTGATCGAGACCTACAGTTAAGCTTCACTTAGGGTTCAGCCGTTATAGTCAAAGCCTCGCCTCGGATACGCTCCCGGCGGGGCTTTGCGTTAAACGCGATACAAACCCAACCTATTAAGATTGATTTAAGATAGCGTTCAGGTAAAAGATGTATTTTGAATGCATTTTAAAGCTACTTAAAATGCCTTAGGGCTCTCAAAAAGACCTGAAGCGTTGATTTCAGGTCTCTTTTCCCCGGAGACGAATAACAACATGCTGCGCATCAATCTCTTTGTTTTTATTCTCACGGCAATCGCCTACCTGATCGGGATTTACTTCTTCCCCTTCATGCTGACGAGCCGCGACGTCCTGCACCAGGTCTGGGTGATATCAGGCGTCGTGACATGGATCCTGATGACGGAAGCGATTGTGATCGCGGCTCGTCCGTCCTGGATCGAGCGTGTGTCAGGGGAGCCGCTTGGGAAACTGATGCAGGCGCATAAGACGCTTGGCTGGTGGATGGTCGGGTTCGCGTTCATTCACTTCCTCGCCCCGTTTGTCCGCGACATCATTACGTCGTTCTACCCGGTCGTTGAAGTGCCGATGATGGAAGAGCACGCGATCCACGGGTTCTGGAGCGGGGTCTGGGTGTATTCGCACCCGATCGCAGGTCTCACGGGCATTCTTGTGTCGCTCTACATGCTTTCCGTCATCTGGCGGGACATCAAGCACGCGAAGAAAAAGATTTCGTGGCCGAAGTGGGAAAAGGCGCATCTGATGTGGGCCTGGATGTATATCTTCCTCGCGTTCCACGCGCTGCGGACGCTTAAGGAAACCGAACTCATGATGCCGCTTGGCTGGGTCACGACGATCGCCGCGATCCTCGGTATCTGGGCTTCGGTCAACATCATCCGCGGCCGGAAGGGCTCCGCGATGCGCTACGACGGCGCGCTCGACTCCATCAAGGCGGATGGCGGCGTTCTGCAGCTTGAGGTGAAGACGGAACTCGCGGATACGATCGGACCGGGGCGCTTTGTTTACCTCTCCCGCCCGGGTGATAAAGAAGACTCTCACCCGTTCGCGGTCGCTGGCGCGGATAAGAAGACCGGCCTCCTCACTTTCTGGATCAAGGAAGCGGGTGAGTGGACGAAGAATCTCGCGTCGATGAAGGCAGGCGACACGATTTATGTCGAAGGCCCGTGGGGCGCTTTCTTCCCGAAGTTCATTCCGGGGAAGACCGCCGCGTGGGTCGCGGGCGGCGCTGGTATCGCCCCGTTCCTTGGCTGGATGGAAGAGCTGAAGCGGGATAAGGCGGCCGGGAAACCCGTCCCCTCGATCACGCTCTGGTGGTCCGTGAAGAACCGCTCTGAAGGCGGCTTTGAACGCGTTGAGACGCTTTGCCGCGAGCTCGGGATTGATCTCCGGGTCCACGAGACGGGCGAGAATCACGATCACCTGGAACCCGAAACCGTTCTCGCTGAACACCCCGCGACGCTCGCGGTCTGCGGACGCCCGGGTCTCACGAAGGCCTTTAAGGCGGCGTGGAAGGGAGCCCCCGAGAATCTCACAAGCGAAGTCTACTGATCCGGTTCCGTTTTTATAAACGGTACTCAGCCGCCCGAAGAAGTCACGCTTCTCCGGGCGGTTTTTTTACGCCTGCGGTTCGTCGGAAGCGGCGGTTTGCGGGGCGCTTTCTCCTATAAAATGATCAATTAGCCATGCTCTGCCGCCAAAGGAGAAAGTTGGAAATGACTGAAAAAGAGACCCCGGACGCGGTGTCACCTGAAAACGCCGCGAATCTCCTGAAGCTCGAAGAAGAGCTGAAACGATCGCGCGATCACTGGGGTGTCACCTATAAGATCCTGAAACGGATCCGCGAGGGAGAACTCTGGCGGAACGGCGGGTTTCAGAACTACACGCTGTGGCTTGCGGAAGCGGCGAAAAAAAGCGGCATGCATGCGAGCGAACTCTGGAAGCGGTTCGGGGCCGGGCGTCACTATGAGGAATATCTGAAGCGCGAGGCGCAGGTCGGCCGCAGCCACCCGAGTATTGAGACCGTGGAGGCGAGCCCGAATACGATCGCGCTCGCGTACCGGCTCGCGGGTGACGGGAACTGGGTGTTCGCGGACAGCCTGATGACGGATATCCTTGACGGGAAAATCCGGCGCGCGGATCTGAACGACGCCTGGAAAGCCGTGAAAGAGGCGAAGAGCGAAGCGGCGCGGGAGAAAAAGCGCCCTGAGGAAAAGAAAAAGGGGATTCCTGCCGCGTTCTATCGGAAGAACAGTTTCAAACTCGAAGCGGTGCTCACGCTCTCCGCGGACTCGGGCGGCTTTCTTGTCGGCGCGAGCCGCCCGAAGCGGTCGCGGTTTCGCGTGATTTCGAGTACCGAGCCGGTGTCGACCGAAACCGCCGGGTCGGTGGACTGCGTGATTATCGAGAACCGGAGCACAAAGACCGGAGCCCTGAGGCTCCACGGGATCTCCGTTGAGCCGAAGCGCCCGGATGGACTTTACCTCGCGAAGGAACCGGGGAAGGCGACGCCGTACGACTACCGGTGGCTCGCGGTGCCGACCGGGTTTGAGGATGCCTATCGGGACTTTGTGCGGGACTCGCTCCCCGGCTGGGGGCTCCTCGTGATCAAGAGCTCAACGCACTCGGTGCGGAACGCCCTCCAGGCTTCGGAACAGACGCCGGATCCGGAGCTGCGGCTCGCGGAACTTGAGAACCTCATTATTGAAACGCTTGAGCCGGCACCGTAGAAATTTCGCGTCTCAACGGTTCTCTGCATAAAGCTCTAGAAACCCGTCCGACCATTTTCTACCAGCTCCGATAGAACAGTATGTCAAACCCGGTGATCAATAACTTTAATGAACTGAAGAAAGACCTGGTTTTAAAAGACTGTCGTTTTTCTGAGAGGAATGGAAGATTTGTTTTAACGACGCGAACTTCGATGGTATAGCAAATCGGAATCCAACCCCTCTTTAAGTTCATTCGAAACAAGAGGAAGGAAGGTACATTCAAGAAATCCAGGAAGCTTTCAGCTGCTATCCCCTCACTGAAATCTTTTATGGCACCTGATAACTCCTCCCGTCCGTTGACATCCGGAGACCACGAAACACCTCTGCGTAGGCAGAGAAAAGTCGGTCTACGGGTTAACGAAAATCGGTTTTTAGGAAACACCTCTGTGTAGGCAGAGAAAAGCCCAGACGTCGCTCTGCTCGGATTGTGTCGATGGAAACATCTCTGCGTAGGCAGAGAAAAGGATCGGCTGGAGAAAAAGCTGCTTGATGTCTGGGAAACACCTCTGCGTAGGCAGAGAAAAGTAACAACTCGATATAATTTCTATCACTATCACGGAAACACCTCTGCGTAGGCAGAGACAAGCGAAGTATAAATGCTTGGTTGTACCTTCTAGTGGAAACATCTCTGCGTAGGCAGAGAAAAGAGCATTTGACGATATTGTAATCATTTTGCTAATGAAAACACCTCTGCGTAGGCAGAGAAAAGGAATTGGTGTAATGGTTGACTATATGAAGTGTGGAAACACCTCTGCGTAGGCAGAGAAAAGCACTGTAAAACGTAGGTCAAAACGGTCAACCCAGAAACACCACTGCGTAGGCAGAGAAAAGATGACGGCGGAAGCATGAAGCAGCACTATCAGAGAAACACCTCTGCGTAGGCAGAGAAAAGCTTCGGTCGGCGTGTCTTTGGTCTGTATGGGTGGGAAACACCTCTGCGTAGGCAGAGAAAAGGCAGATAACTCTTACTTCGACGCCAATACGTTGGAAACACCTCTGCGTAGGCAGAGAAAAGTTGCGATAGCGATATAATCGGGCTTCTTTTTCAGAAACACCTCTGCGTAGGCAGAGAAAAGCTTCTCGGCTTCAAGGTAATCGGCGTAACTCCGGAAACACCTCTGCGTAGGCAGAGAAAAGTCAAGCATGGCGTCGTCCACCTTGCAGAGGAGAGAAACACCTCTGCGTAGGCAGAGAAAAGTCAGCATCATCATGGAGAGAGCGATCTGGCTCAGAAACACCTCTGCGTAGGCAGAGAAAAGCGCGTTAATTTCGCGAATACGTTTTACAACGAGGAAACACCTCTGCTTAGGCAGAGAAAAGACCCTTTCGCGATCGGGGTAGTCGGCGGCCGAGGAAACACCTCTGCGTAGGCAGAGAAAAGACCCATTCAAGCGTTGCGCCTTCCTCCGCATAAGAAACACCTCTGCGTAGGCAGAGAAAAGTGAAGAAGGGAGAGCTTAACCGCACAGAATCCAGAAACACCTCTGCGTAGGCAGAGAAAAGGTCGAAGGGCACACCACCTGCAGCGTCGGGCAGGAAACACCTCTGCGTAGGCAGAGAAAAGGGTAAGCGGCGTGAGGACTTCACATCGGATGCGGAAACACCTCTGCGTAGGCAGAGAAAAGGCAGTGAGGACGACGGCAGAAACGGCGGTGGTGGAAACACCTCTGCGTAGGCAGAGAAAAGGGTATAGCCCTCTGCCCGGCGATTGTCCCGGGGGAAACACCTCTGCGTAGGCAGAGAAAAGGGCCGCCTCGGCTCCGAGTATCGGGGGTGGGCGGAAACACCTCTGCGTAGGCAGAGAAAAGTCAGCGACGCTCAGATCTTTCAAAACTGGGTGGGAAACACCTCTGCGTAGGCAGAGAAAAGCTCACACTCACCTGAACATGTCCCTAAAGCCTGGAAACACCTCTGCGTAGGCAGAGAAAAGAATGGCAGGGAGGACGACGGCGGTGGTGTTGGTGGAAACACCTCTGCGTAGGCAGAGAAAAGAGCGGCGGTGTGCTCTGCGCTACAACTCCGGGGGAAACACCTCTGCGTAGGCAGAGAAAAGACATGCTGAACGACCTCGGGATTGGCCGGATGAGAAACACCTCTGCGTAGGCAGAGAAAAGGGACCATGGTGGCGGGGGACGGCCTTTATCTGGGAAACACCTCTGCGTAGGCAGAGAAAAGCTCTAAGGACAACGCAAATGGACGCCATTGAAAGAAACACCTCTGCGTAGGCAGAGAAAAGCCGACGCTGCAGGTGGTGTGCCCTTCGACCACGGAAACACCTCTGCGTAGGCAGAGAAAAGTCTGTACCGGCAGGAAATGGTGCGACTATGTTGGAAACACCTCTGCGTAGGCAGAGAAAAGCTCAAAGTTGGGGCCGCCAAAGCCTTCAACAGAGAAACACCTCTGCGTAGGCAGAGAAAAGTACTCGTCTCTCAGCGCGGGGTACGCCGGATCGGAAACACCTCTGCGTAGGCAGAGAAAAGTGACGGATATCCCTCAGAAAGACTTTGCCAGGAGAAACACCTCTGCGTAGGCAGAGAAAAGCCCTGATGGATGAATTGGGATTACATGCTTGGGGAAACACCTCTGCGTAGGCAGAGAAAAGTGTTCCGTGTGGCGTTTTTTCGGTTCCGGCTCAGAAACACCTCTGCGTAGGCAGAGAAAAGGGCGTCGGAGGGCTGAAGTCACCCTCCGAAATAGAAACACCTCTGCGTAGGCAGAGAAAAGCGGCTGTGGCACGCATGGCACAGCGCCTGCCAGGAAACACCTCTGCGTAGGCAGAGAAAAGAGGAAACCACTCCCCTTCAAGCCCACTGGCTGGGAAACACCTCTGCGTAGGCAGAGAAAAGCCCGAGCTCACGGCTGACCAGGTGTGTCGGCTAGAAACACCTCTGCGTAGGCAGAGAAAAGCACAAGTATCTGGATAAGGCTGCGGCACTGCTGGAAACACCTCTGCGTAGGCAGAGAAAAGAAGCCCGGCGGATCCTCTTCGAGTGGTATCTGGGAAACACCTCTGCGTAGGCAGAGAAAAGTATGTGAGGAGTGTCTGAAGCGTGGGCTGCTGGGAAACACCTCTGCGTAGGCAGAGAAAAGTCGCTCGAGTGCCCGCCCGTCAGCATCATGAGGGAAACACCTCTGCGTAGGCAGAGAAAAGCGGGGCTTCGACCCCTATGGCTATCCGTTGCGAGAAACACCTCTGCGTAGGCAGAGAAAAGGAAGTACGATTGGGGAGCCGGTTGGCTCTCTTGGAAACACCTCTGCGTAGGCAGAGAAAAGCCCTCGCCGTGGTCGACAAGAAGCTCGCCGCTAGAAACACCTCTGCGTAGGCAGAGAAAAGTGAATTAAGGAGATAAATGAATGGCTAATCAGGGAAACACCTCTGCGTAGGCAGAGAAAAGCGCAAACTATTCCGGTCTAAACCCTTCATGAGAGAAACACCTCTGCGTAGGCAGAGAAAAGAAGCATGATCGGTCCCTGTAAACTCTCGCCCAGGAAACACCTCTGCGTAGGCAGAGAAAAGTACTCCCACCCCTGATACTGAGAATTGGCCCCAGAAACACCTCTGCGTAGGCAGAGAAAAGTCTTGGGTCTTTTTCTCCAGAGCGCGTTCTCGGAGAAACACCTCTGCGTAGGCAGAGAAAAGCGTGATGGTTTCTGCGCTTACCGTCGCCTTTTCAGAAACACCTCTGCGTAGGCAGAGAAAAGGTGCCTATAAACCCAGAGTTCTTTGCCGATAAAGAAACACCTCTGCGTAGGCAGAGAAAAGTCATACGCCTCGCGTGCCTCAGCTTCATGATCAAGAAACACCTCTGCGTAGGCAGAGAAAAGCTCAAAGTTGGGGCCGCCAAAGCCTTCAACGGAGAAACACCTCTGCGTAGGCAGAGAAAAGCACTGAAAGCGCCCCGAGAGGCCGGGGCATCGAGAAACACCTCTGCGTAGGCAGAGAAAAGTCCCAGGTAGCGGCGATAGCGCTCTTAATGACGGAAACACCTCTGCGTAGGCAGAGAAAAGATTTTTTCCCCACTTTCCCCACTTTTCACGCTGGAAACACCTCTGCGTAGGCAGAGAAAAGCGGCCACAGTGCGGAGCGACTGCATTTCCCGCGGAAACACCTCTGCGTAGGCAGAGAAAAGATGGCAAGCCCGCCGCCGAGTGCGAGCTGATCGAGAAACACCTCTGCGTAGGCAGAGAAAAGGAGATGCTGCCAGGGTATACACGCCAAGCGCTAGAAACACCTCTGCGTAGGCAGAGAAAAGCACTACTTTTAGAAAAAATAGTAAAAAGTGTATAGAAACACCTCTGCGTAGGCAGAGAAAAGCGCAAAGGCCCCTGAGACCGCGCCCTTCACCAAGAAACACCTCTGCGTAGGCAGAGAAAAGGCCCGCCGGCGCTGGGCTCGAGCCGTGCCGCGGGAAACACCTCTGCGTAGGCAGAGAAAAGTCGTTCTATGTCTTCAAGAACGTGTAGCAACTGGAAACACCTCTGCGTAGGCAGAGAAAAGCTACTGGATCCGGATCAAAAGATAAGGCTCTGGGAAACACCTCTGCGTAGGCAGAGAAAAGTTTCCCCAATGTACCCATAAATACCGGAAAGCGGAAACACCTCTGCGTAGGCAGAGAAAAGACGCAGACACGCTGTCCGGCAAGGCGCTTTCTAGAAACACCTCTGCGTAGGCAGAGAAAAGTGCATCATTCTTCTCGGTACTTCCCCGCTTCCAGAAACACCTCTGCGTAGGCAGAGAAAAGGATGATGATGAGGACAACGAGGCGTCTGATCAGGAAACACCTCTGCGTAGGCAGAGAAAAGCTAAGTCCGTCGGCGTGAAGCCGCAGTCCTACGGAAACACCTCTGCGTAGGCAGAGAAAAGTGTGGCTGCAAGAGCGCTACCGCTTTTTCAGCCAGAAACACCTCTGCGTAGGCAGAGAAAAGGCCCCGCGGCCTTCCAGGCGGCCACAAAAATGAGAAACACCTCTGCGTAGGCAGAGAAAAGCAGTATGGGAAGAACAATGCCGGCGGTGTGGGGGAAACACCTCTGCGTAGGCAGAGAAAAGCCGGTTTCTTCCATTACGACGCCTTAGCAGTGGGAAACACCTCTGCGTAGGCAGAGAAAAGGAGCGGGCAAGACCCGGAGTAAGAGAAATGCTAGAAACACCTCTGCGTAGGCAGAGAAAAGCATGATGGTAGGGAAAGCGATCGGCGACACCTAGAAACACCTCTGCGTAGGCAGAGAAAAGTCAGCCTTTCTGTCAGCCAGAGACCGCCCTGAGGAAACACCTCTGCGTAGGCAGAGAAAAGACTCTTATTAATGGAGCCGGAGCGGAGCCGGGAGAAACACCTCTGCGTAGGCAGAGAAAAGGCCATGATCGAGCGGATTATGGGGACAGAGGATGAAACACCTCTGCGTAGGCAGAGAAAAGTGAAGGCGGTGCAGACAGCACAGGCGACAGGCGGAAACACCTCTGCGTAGGCAGAGAAAAGCTCCGGCCAACACTGACATTGACGCGATCGCTGAGAAACACCTCTGCGTAGGCAGAGAAAAGTCGAGCGGCTGGCTGAAAAGCCCTATGGGGATAGAAACACCTCTGCGTAGGCAGAGAAAAGTCTGACGCCTGATGGCGCCATGCCAATAATTCGGGAAACACCTCTGCGTAGGCAGAGAAAAGGAGTTACTTTTTCTCTTTTAAGCCGTTCGTTAAGAAACACCTCTGCGTAGGCAGAGAAAAGTAGCCCCGGAGACAGCTTATCGTTTTCCACAAAGGAAACACCTCTGCGTAGGCAGAGAAAAGTGGTGGCCGCGGATAGTGACGCAGAATTTACTGGAAACACCTCTGCGTAGGCAGAGAAAAGCATACATACGCCGATCTCAGGGCTTCTCTCATCAGAAACACCTCTGCGTAGGCAGAGAAAAGCCTCCTCGGCAGACTCGGAAAGGATCCCGAGAGGAAACACCTCTGCGTAGGCAGAGAAAAGGCTCGAGTCTGACGTCAATCGCTTCGCCGGCGAGAAACACCTCTGCGTAGGCAGAGAAAAGGCCGACATTTGGTATATTTCTTGATGTCCAAATCAACATTTTGTATATCAAAAAAAGACCATATGATTCCAGATTGTTAAAGAACGTACTCAAGAGATTTTCTTTTCGATAACAAGCTGAATTCCGGATATTGTAATAAGTTCTTTGGAGGTGGAACCCAGATTGAAAATTTTGTAATAGGGCGTTTTGCCCACGCTTTTAAAAACCAGAAGTCCGGACTCTAACGGGCAATTATCGAGAAGATAAGACACAACCTTGTCGGCTACATGGTCAGTAACACCTGAAACAAAGACATTAGGTTTCGGCTCAATAAACCACAATTTCATTCTTCCGCGTATTCGGTCAGGAAGACTATTTGCAATCACTACGATCATTCGTTCTTCCCCAATATCCGTGGTATATCGAGAGTCATCCGTTTAAGGAGATCCAGATCAATCACCCTTTGCCTGAAAGCATCAGAAACTTTTTCTCTTTCATAAATTCCGTTTAGTTGCCGTGTCAGCGCAAAAGCTAGGTCAATCGATACCTCAGCTTTATAGAGGTCGGATATGTCGTAGACAAATGGTAATGGTGAACCGGTATGCACAAAACCAATATGAGGGGAGTATCCCAATGCATGTATGACAGATGCTGTAACCCCATATAGAGCTGCATTGCATGCGGTAAGAATCTGATTCGTTGTACTGGATAGTTGAAAGTGATTTGGAACAAAAGACCGACCGCTCCATCCCACCCGGTAGTATGTGGCTTTTTCAAGGTATAAGGCTTTGACTCGTCTCCCTTCCATACCCCTCAGATCACTGAGGTTTCTGTTCGTCAGATCCTCTCCAGGGAAGCGATCCTGAAACATTCTCTTTGCCACAGACAAACGAGTTGTTGGATTAGCGGCCGCTTTCATTTGAAAGCGGAAATTTTTTGTATCTGAAGTCGGCGAATCACCGAATGCATAAAAAAGAAGACTATCTTCTCCCATCCAGCAGACTGAACAGTTGGCAGCCGAGAGAACCTTAATAGCTTCATGAGTTACAGTGGTGCCTGGCCCCAGAAACAGCGAACAGATTGTAGCAATAGGTATCCTCACGACGTTTCCATCGGAATCAATCCACTTCACGCTGCTGTCGTCAATAGCGAGTCTTCCATGTTCCAGGTATAGGAATGGATACTTATCCTTTACCCTCGGAAGCGTGTCTCTCGTAATCTTGACATAGAGTCTGGGGCCAGTTCCCATAGCACTATCCTTCGGGAGTTGCAGGAATCACAGTAACCACTCTGTCACGATACTTCTTCATAACTCCGAAGGAGACTGGTACGTCGTTGAGTAGCATGACAGTTCCTTTCTCCGGAATTTCCTCCTCAGTAACAGTGAATTGAAGTTTTCTATTTTTCCTTTCAGCTAGCGATACCGCTTCTTTCTTTGCTTCTTCCGCAGTGTCAAATAAACCCTGAGGAATAATCTCGGAAGGGACACAGTTTTTCCGTCCCAGGGAAAGAGCCCAGACGGGAGACTTCAAAGCATTGAAAAGAGTATTCGCGAGTTCTTCATCGCCAAACGACAGATAAACAGAAAACGTTGCCGACTGCAGGTAAAACCGATAAGTCAGTTTGGAACCCGTCACCATTGCGGGCTTTTTTCCTTCATCCGTCTTTGGGATGAAAAGATTCTCCCAAGGGTCCTTACCGTCATATCCATTTCCGACACCCTGAAAATCGACAAGCATAGGCGACGGCGTTTTCTTATCCAGTATGAACGACTGGCATTCCCATTTTGCTTTGGAAAGACGGGAGAGCAGTTCCGTTTGCGGGCCGCCAGCCCCTAGGGCTGCGCAAAGCATCCCGCATATGCCGGAAAAGGTTGGAAACGGAAGCGTGTCTCTCCGATCAAACTGGGAGTCGTGCCCCCAGCTTTGCAATGGGCCTTCCAGCCACAGCAAGAGAGTTTTCATATCCACTCTCCTAGATGGACGCCTGGATTCCGTGGATCAGATCGTCAATGGAATAATCCTCGTTTTTTCCCCACTCGAAACCAGCAATTTTGCCAAACAGCGATCCACACATTTTTTCCTTCTTATCAAGATAGGAGTCCAATGCTTTGATGCTCGGATTCAAATAGCCGTTATCGCAGCGTACAGGGGTCTCAAAGGGCACCTGCAAGCGCTGTCCCTTGCGAACATAGACTCTGGCATAGTCCCATGGGCTGGCACCGGAGCATGAGTGCTGACGTGCAGTGGGAACGGCAACAAAGAGAGCTTTAGTGAAAATTTCAACGGCTTTCTTTATTTCTTCGTCAGATTCCTCTTCAATGCCGAATGTGTCCGCGAGCTGTCCCAGGTCCAGGCTGATATAGCGGTAATACGTGGCTGAGTTGTATTCAATCGGTCCAAGATGAGCGCTGCCCTGTTCTTCAGGTTTTCTCATGTCATCAAGAGCCGTGAAGTAATCAATTTCAGGAACAGATTTATGCGTGGAAATTGCGTGGGAGAAAGAGGCTGCTGCCTCCACCTCCATCTCAGGTGCCTGGGCTACCATGCGACCAAAGAGTGCAATGTCAAGCACATTGAAGTTTTTGTCGAGAATCTTTTTCGACAGCTTGACAAGCTCTTGGGTAATAGTCTTCAGTTTTTTAGCCCCTTCTTTCCCTGCCGGAACCTGGAGGTCAAACCCCTTCTCTTTGGCATATTCGGCAAATGAGTTGCACTCTGCAGGGCTGATAAACACAAGTGTGTCCTTGGCCAGAGCCTGAGAAATAGTTTCGCCGCAGATGGCAGCCTGTTCATCAGTCGCACCCAGTTTCTTGCAGGCTTCAGAGACAAGATCCGAAATATGTTTCGTACGAATACCGAGCTGGAATTGGGGTTCGGCATCGTTGCTGTCATTGTCAAGAAGAGAGTGAAGATCCATTCTCACGCGGCGCTTCCAGCACTGAGAGCTGACTCGGGAACGGGGGACACCCCCAATCAGGGCTGTTTTCGGGGAACCAACGTCATCACGGTTCAGACACGTAACAGGAAAGCTCTGAAGAATATGGTATTCAACGATCTTGCCAGTGTAGGGATTCTTTTTCATAGTTTGCCTCTTAAGCCTCAGTAGAGAGAGAAACGGGAATAATCTGTAATAGGCCGCAGCCGAAAGCTCTCCCGCGGCCAATTCCATTTGCAAAAGATTCAGAAAAAATGTCTTTGTCGGTGACCTCAAGCGTGCCGCGCAGATCGGCTTGTGAGAGTGTGACCTTGCTGTTATCTTTTCTGAAAGTCACGACCTTTTTAGAAGTAACTTCCACAGCGCCCGGATCGACTGAGAAACCCCAGCGAGGTGCACGGTCCGCGAACCACTGAATGATGTTTTCATCTCCGCGTACAGGCTCCACATTTCTGGAAACGTGGTGGAAGATGCTCGGATTGACTCTTACATAGAATCGGTAATACCGACTGTCAAGAAATCCATCAGGCAGTTCTTTGGTTTCGAGATTCCCAAACATGGGGGTCGATGGGGGCACCTTAGAGAGAATCAGAACACGTGTCTGATCTCGATGTCCTTCTGCGAGTCGCCATTGAATGCCTGAGGGAGCAGATCCTTTTTTCTCGACACCGCCCAATCCAAAAAGCCCACAGATAATACGGTGCAGGCTGTAAGGGTCTGTTACTCGATTCCATGCGAGATCGATAGGACTCAGCGTAAGAAGGCTGAGATAAAACTTTGTCGTCATTTCTTATACAGCCTCTTCATTGGAGGAATCGACCGATCTCCCATAGAAAGAAATCGCCCATTGCATCTTGACCCGGTCTCTTCCAGTATCAAAACGGAAATCACGCAGATCCTCAAGGAGTTGAGAGTAGGAAAGGTGTGCGTTTCCTTGACTCTGGATCAGATGAAGCATTGGCCGAAGCACCCGGCAGGCCTCACTCAGAGAGTCACAGGAGAGAAGCCTCTGAAGGCGCTGCGCTCCAGGAGAATGAGATGATTCCCCGCCGTTTCCAGAATTAGCGAAACAGACAGCAAGCGCTTTGCCCAGATCTTGATTTCCATCAGTTTCTACTTTACTTTGGGCAAGCGCGGCGGCGACCAGGAAATAAGCGTCTTTTTCGTCGCTCTTTAGATCCACTTTCTCCTGAGTGAGGATAGGAATAAGAATCGGCCAGGCTTCATACTGTGTCGCGGGGTTGAACGCGCGTCTCAAAGCGGCGGCGTCTCCCTTGCTTTGCTTGATGATCTGAAGAATACGGGAAATAAAAACTTCCATTTTCGGACTCCTGGACCGCGCCCAGCGGGCACGGCCGACAGATGGATACGCTCTTGCCCAATCCAGTAATTGACGGCTGGACGTTTTGGGGCAGACGATATTGAAAATATCCAGAACAATGTCATCTATTCTGGAGCGCAGTTTTGGAGATTCATTGTTTCTGCAGAGGTTGATGATTCTTTGCTTCAGAGGATCACAACGTTCCCAGAAAAGAAGCGAGGCCCGCCCGGCGAGTTTTGACGCGTCAGCTAAATTTCCGGCTCCTGAGCTGCTTCCATAAGGCATGACGTACTCGCGGACGCTTCTCTGAAGTGTCCTATCCATTTCTTCCAGATATGCGAATTCAGTTTTATAGGTTCTGAACCAGCGCTCATGGGGATAAATCTCTACAGCGGATTCCACGTAATCGTTGGTAGAAGAAACTTTCTGAGTTCCCATACTGAAAGTGACCTGCAGCCCCCCGGACCAGATGCCAACGCTCTCACGGGCGTACGCCAGCTTAGAAAGCGCGAGATTCAGACGCCAGCAGATACTGTTGTTGTCACTTTGAGAATCCAGGCATGAAGTCAGAGCAACCAGATCCCGCCACGGTCTCTTCTCTGGATGAACCTCTTCACAGCGGAAGACATTTTTCTTGTTTTTTTTCAGGAGGGTTGACGGATCAACGCTGCCATCATTAAGGACAATACCTTCGGTGATATAGATGCCGTTATTATCGAGCAGGCAGAATCGGTTCATTGAGAGGAGCTGCCCCTCAAGAGATTCCTTTAAATCCTGAGCGATTTCATCATCCTCTCCCTTTGGCATGTCATCCCAGGGAGGCGTACCGATGCCAGAAGGAAAAAGATTCGAATCTTCGATTTCCTCTTCGGTAAAGGTATTCATCCAAATCGTTTCAAGAATGGATTTTCCGAAGCAATAGGTGTGAAGAAAACCGTTATAACCGACCCCCGACCCTGGTTTTGCAGAAGTTTTTTTCAGGCTGTAGCCGGCTGACAGAGAAAAAGAGTTATCAGTCCGCTTTCCTCCTAAGGAGAAGTTCATCTGCACTAGCAGTGCCACAGCTTTTTCAGCATCGGTAAACGAATGATCCAACTGTCTTTGGGTAAGGACAGTCGTATTACCTGTCGCTATATGGGGGTATAAACCGCCAATTTTCTGCGGCTCCGAAATTTTCAGTTTAATTGCGGGAAACTGAAGAAAAGGTTTATCCCCATATAATTCGAAAAGATCCCGGCGTGATCTGAGGTAAGAGAGGCATCGTTCTCCAAATTTTTTCAGGTCGGCTCCCAGTTGTCTCCACTCCTCCTCATTATCCGGAGTGCACGCTGCCTGGGAAATCGCCAACAGGAGATTCATTACGGAAATTTTCTCAACGGGATTTCCTCCTAAATGGCGGAGCGATTCGTCCGAAAAAATCGCCTGAAGAGAGACTGGTTCATGACCGGCAACTGGAATCCAATGCTCGTCAAGTAAGTTGTAACTCATTGGCGCTACTCCTTTTCCTGGCACCATCCAATCGTCGAGTCGTAGTACTGCGTGCAGTCGCGTGACAGGTTGAAAGCGGTGCCGGATTGATCAATAAACGCTATAAAAAGATTCTCGGAATTCGGTGATCCTAAATAAATAAAGTTTCCGAAACCGAATGATTTGGCTTTTTCAAAACTGATAGAAAAACCTTTCGCTCGGGTTACTGAGAGGTGAATAAAACTGCTTCTCAGAGAAGAGGCGATTTTTTTCCACTGGGATTTGGAAAAGTCCTTCTGCTCATGGGGGAATGTTACTTTTTCTCCATTCAGGAGAGTTAGTACCGTTCTGCCATTCTCGGTAGCTATGTTTTGGATAAGAAGCATATCCACAGTGGGAATTTCTGAGTGCCGGGTCTGCGCTGCTGAGTCATCCTCTGTTGAGGTGAAAGGATTATTGAGATTTTTCCTTGCGTCCTCAATCAGACGATTAATCCCCGGGCATTTGGGAGTCCCGTAGAGAAGGTCATTCTTCAGATTCCCAAACAGGCCTGTTTCGGGTCTGTCACCCAAAGCGGCTTCCATCAGCCGGGGAATGTCGGAGGGGACTGCTAATTCAGAAACAGGTTCCAGAGTTTCCAGTGTCCGGCAAAGCGTATAAGGACTATAGACAGCCGCGGAAGATCCTAGGTTCTGCCGGGGATTCTCCAGGGCTTTCTGAAGTGTGGGAGAAAGTATCCACATTTCACGCACAGCGGCATCAGAACGCGGAGCCTTTTGATGACGCCAGAGTCTGCCTGATCTCTGAAAAATCAGATCGATAGGCGCAATCCGGGATACCATGAAATCGGCATCAATATCCAGGCTTTGTTCAAGAATCTGGGTGCCAACCAGGATACGGCCGCAATCAAGACGGTGAGCCCATCCTGATTTCCCTAAGCGGGGAACCCATGCGGATTCAATGTTTTGCCGATCGCCCCGTGTAAATCGGGAGTGAAGCAACCCGCAGTCCACACCAATTTCCTTCGCTCGTGCTGCCAGCAACCGGTAAATTCTTTGACTAGTCGCGACATCGTTTTCTATCCAAAGCACCTGCTGATGGTTTTCAGCCCTTTTGAGTGCTTCCTCAATAGCGTCCTGTTCACCTTGTTCGTCGTGATGCAATGAAACAAAAACAGTTGAATCGGGCTGAGGAGGAAACGAGATGTGTCCCACAGTGCCATTTTTTCGATAAGAAATGACCGGATACCCGAAGTCTTGCCGTTCATCCTCTGACAGTTCTCTTCTCCCCCTTGATGATTTTGCCTTTTCAGGGAAAAGAAGCTCATGGCGGCTTGATCGTGTCAGAGTTGCGGAGAGAAGGATAACCGTACACTTCAAGACAGCTAGTTCATTTATGAGTTCCTTCAGAAGGAATCCAGTGTAGGCGTCATAACTATGAACCTCATCGATTACGACGACTTTGCCTGCAAGACCGAACAGCCGTACAAAACTGTGACGCACAGCCATCACAGAAAGGAGTGCCTGATCAACAGTACCGACCGCAAAAGGTGCGAGCAGTCCTCGTTTTTTTGCGGAGAACCAGCTGTTTCCCGGAGTAAACTCCCCACCCCCCATATCAAGGTGCTCAAAAAAATCCTCAGCATTAGCGTGAAGAAGTCCGGGGAGATCCGAGTCCGGGGCAGCGGCGCTTAGAAAATTGGCGAAGCGTTCGTAGATCTTGTTCGCGGTGAGTTGCGTTGGCAGCGCAAAGTAAATGCCGCGCGCATGACCAGAAGAGAGAGCTAGGTAAGCCGCGAAGAGTGCGGCTTCAGTCTTTCCTAATCCCATTGGCGCTTCAAGGATATAAACACCAGGTTCACTGGCGACTTTGCCTAATGCCTCCTGAAATGCGTTAGGAGAATAAGGAGTGCCGTCGTTATCCTTGAAAATTTCTCCAAAGGCTAGTGATCCCTTTATGCTTACCGGACTCATTCCTGCGTCTGCGGTAGCTCGTGATATCAGAGGCCGCCAAGGAGATTCTGGATTATCGAAAATTGAGCCCGAACCAATCCAATCTGCCACGGTAGTGAGGCCGGACACAAGTTGCCTTTGCACAGTAGTCATGAAGGCGGGAAAGGATTCTTTAAGTTCGGTCTCGCATTCATTGATAAATTTTTCGCGGGATTTTTCCCAAAGAGGGCCCCCAAAATCTTCATCATCGGCACGCTGCCATTGCAGATCTTTCTTGGGTAGAGACCCGTGATGCTGTCCGACCACAGTCGCAATGTTACGATCGTGAGTCAGTTCCATCATCGTCACAAAACTGACCCCCGGGTGTCCTCCCCAGCGCTCGGATTCATACTGTCTTATAGCTTCAGGATTATCGGTGAAAGAGGTTTTCTGCAGCAATTCGTTTACCGTGCCGTCTGATATTCCCGCGATCAGTTCAAGGCGAAGGAAAAAGGTCGGGGAAATTTTTCCCACGTCGTGGCATGCAGCAATTAGGGCAGAACCGGACGGAAAGATTGGAGAAATCGTTTCAGGGAAAAGTTTTTGCAGCTCTTTGGCGATCGTACCAACTATCAGACAATGATCTGCAACCGATCTCCCAAGTCGGTTGATCCCTGACTCATCTATCCAGGTTTTAGCCGGGCATTGTTCGGCAGGTGGCGCAACTCGAATAAAAGGAGTCATGAAGATCTACCTTCTAGTGTTCAATTTAAATTTCTCAACGCTCTTAAAATTATCATATCCGTAATTAAAATGCAAACGACAGGTTGCCAGGAGTGATGTTTTAGGTCTTTGGTTTCTGTTATCGAATTCGCCGTGTGGAAATCGATTGAGCTAGCGTTTTTAAATTAGAGATCAACATACACTGTCAGCAAATAGATACAGAGATACAGCGGCGCGGGAATGAAACTGTGGCAAAGGAATACGGAGGTTTTTAGAGGTCATGGAAACTAAGATCGCGTCATTCAAGCGCGGATACATGCAAAAAACTCTTAATACAATATTTGTACGGTATATATTTTTGTATTTTAAAAACAGAACAAAACCATAACAAATTGATTAAAGATAATTAAAAAATTCTACTAATCGTTATAAATTGACTGATATCAATTCAAATATCTGATTTCAGGGCTTGAAACCAGACAAAGCGGAACAATGTCCTCATCCAAATAACCGGGTAAGGGATCAGCTGAAAGAATCAGCTTTTCTCCCCCAAACTTTGTAAGACAGAGGACAAAAAAATGCCGTCTACCGCAATTGATAGCCAGATCCACGGTTCGATGTTCAGCACGGACGAAATGCGCAAGATTTGGAGCGACGAGTCCTGGGCCCAGAAGTGGCTCGACACGGAAGCCGCTCTTGCTAAGGCTCAGGGTGAGCTCGGCGTTATCCCGAAGGATAAGGCTGACGTGATCAATAAATTCGCGAAGGCTGAGCTCCTTGATATTCCTTCGATCGGCGAATTCTATAAGTCCTCGATCACGATCGTGCCGCTGCTCCGCGCTTTCAAGGCGGTTCTGCCTGATCACGCCGGTGAATTCGTTCACTGGGGCGCCACGAGCCAGGACATTGTCGATACCGGGATGGTACTGTTGCAGCGCGACGCCTACCAGGTCATCCTCCGTGACATGAAGGCTTGCCTGAAGGCCTGTCTCGCTCTCGCGAAGAAGTACCGCACCACCCCGATGGCTGGCCGTACGCACGTTGTCCACGCTGTGCCGATCACCTTCGGCTACAAGGCCGCTGTCTGGGCTGACGAACTCGGCCGCGACATCACCCGTCTCGAAGAGATGGCTCCGCGTGTGTTCGTCGGTGAAATGGCTGGTGCCGTCGGCACGCTCGCCTCTCAGCCTGAGAAGGGACTGGAAACCCAGAAGCGCATGTTTGAGATCCTTGGTCTGCGCTGCCCCACGATCGCCTGGCACGTCCAGCGTGACAATCAGGCCGAATTTGTCTCCGTGCTCGCTCTTTGCGCCGGCACCATCGGCCGCATCATTCACGAAGTGCTGACTGAGCAGCGTACTGAAGTCCTGGAACTCGAAGAACCGTTCTTCATGGGTAAGGTCGGTTCCTCCACGATGCCGCATAAGCGCAACCCCGCTGTCTGCGAAAACGTTCTCGCTCTCTGCCGCAACGTCCGCTCGATTGCCCCGTCGATCGTAGAGTCGATGGTGAGCGAAGCCGAACGCGACTGGGGCTGCTTCCTCTCCGAGTGGGAAGGCATCCCGCGCGCCTGCCACCTCCTTGGCTGCGCTCTCGCGAAGTCAAAGTACATCCTTGAGAATCTGATCGTCTATCCGGAGCACATGGAGAAGAACCTCTTCCTGCAGAAGGGTCTGATGATGAGCGAATGCGTGATGATGCACCTCGCGACGAAGCTCGGCCGCATGACCTCTCACTCCATTGTCTACAAGGCCTGCATGGAAGCCTATCAGAAGGAAATCCCGCTGAAGGACGTCCTGATGCGTACGCCTGAAGTGGAAGCCGCGTTCACCGAGGATGAACTCGACCACATGCTGAACCCGCTCACCTACATCGGCCTCGCCCCCGAATTCGTGGACCGCGTCGAAGCCGAGTTCGGCGAGAAGGCGAACTCCTAACACCTTCTCCGCCCCGGGTTCTTCCGGGGCCGCGCCTCAGGCGGGATCCTCTTCCGCCTGGGGCGAAGCAGCACCTCAGCAGCCTATCACTGCACTACAAAGATCACCGTTCAAAGCGGGGACACAATCATGCCAAAAGCTTCTGCAACCTCTGGAGTCCAGCTCTGGCGCTGGATCGTACCGATCGCGGTCGGTATCATCATCTGGTTCCTCCCGGTGCCTGCGGGTCTTAACCCGAAGGCGATCCACATGCTCGGAATCTTCCTCGGCACCATCGCCGCGATTCTGACTAACCCGATGCCGTCCGGCGCCGTGATGATGACGGCGCTCGCGGTTTCTTACTTCTCAGGCACGCTGACTCTCAGCCAGTCACTCTCCGGTCTCGCGTCCGGCACGGTGTGGATGATTTTCTCGGCGTACGTTTTGTCGCTTGGCTTCGTCCAGTCCGGTCTCGGCCGCCGTATCGCGTACCTGATGCTCTCGAAGTTCGGCGGTTCTTCCACCGGTATCGCGTATTCGCTCGGCTGCGCCGACCTTGTGATGGCTCCTGCCATGCCTTCCGTGACGGCTCGCTCCGGCGGCATCATTCTCCCGATCGCGAAGTCAATTAACGACGTGATGGGTTCCACCCCTGGTGAGTCCGGTAAAAAGATCGGTGACTACCTGATCATGACGTGCTTTCAATTCACGCCGATCACGGGCGCGCTCTTCCTCACCGGTATGGCAGCGAACCCGCTCTGCGCGCACCTCGCGAAGGAAGGTCTCGGTGTGGATATCAGCTGGGGCACCTGGCTCTGGGCCGCTCTCCTCCCCGCCGCCATCTGCTTCATCATCCTCCCGTACGTGACAAAGTTCCTCGTGAAGCCCTCCCTTAATAAGACGCCTGAAGCGAAGGCTCTTGGGAAGAAGATGCTTGGTGAGCTTGGCGCTCTGACGCACCAGGAGAAGCTGGTCGGTGTTGGTTTCATCCTCGCCCTCGTCGGCTGGGCGACCACGATGCTTACGGGTTACGACGCGAACGCGATCGGCCTTGGCGTGGTGGCTTACCTCCTGATCTCCGGCGCTGTGAAGTGGAAGGACGTGCTTTCTGAAAAGGCGGCCTGGGACACCGTGATCTGGTTCGGCGTCATCATCTCCCTCGCCGGCGGTCTCACGAAGCTTGGCTTCATCAAGTGGATGTCCGCGACGGTCGCGGCGCAGCTTGTCGGCACGGATTGGCTCATCGCCTTCATCGTTCTCGGCTTCGCTTACATCTACCTTCACTACATCTTCGCTACCGCTTCCGGCCACGTGGCTGCCATGTATGTCCCGTTCTGCGCAGTGGCTATCGGCTGCGGCGCTCCGGCTCTGATGGTCGCGGTCTGCTTCGGTATCTTCTCGAACTTTATGTGGGGCATCACGGAATACGCCGGCGGCCCGGGTCCGATCTACTTCGGTCAGGGTTACTTCGAGCGCCCGCGCTTCTACAAGATCAACTTCTGCGTGGTGACGCTTAACGTCCTCCTCGTCTTCATCACCGGCATGGCGTGGTGGAAGCTGATCGGCCTCTACTAAGAAGACCTGACAGAAATCCAAACTAACTCTCTACTGTTTCTCTCTGTTCCGGAGGGGGTCCGCAAAGGCTCCTTCCGGTTTTTTTTCACAAACCTGTAATTCTCCGCTACTACAATAGAGGCCGGCTTCCTATGAACATCAGAAAAGAGGATGGGACGATGACCCGCGTACTGCTGAAGGACAGACTGGCTCATAAACTGACCCGCGCGATCGCGAGCGGTCTTTATCCCGTGGGCACTCTCCTTCCAGGCGAAATGGAACTGATGAAGCGGGAAGGAGTCTCGCGGTTCACGGTGCGGGCGGCGCTCGCGCAGCTTGAGCGCCACGGTCTCATTCGCCGGACGCCGCATGTTGGGACACGCGTGATCAGCCGCGGTTCCACCCAGGGCTTCGGGCAGCAGCTCTCAACGCTCTCGGATCTCGGCCGCCTCGCGTCGAATAACAAGCGCCGGATCCTCAAGGTCGAGGAAGTGGTGATCAGTAAGGAACGAGCCGATCAGATTCACGCGGTGCCGGGCGAAACGATGATCCGCTTCACGATGGTGCGCGTAGGGGAGAGGGCCGGGGAGCCGCCGGTCGCGTGGACCAGCGAATATGTGAGCCGCGATCGGCAGGAGCTCGTGACCGAGGCCCCGGCTCACCCCGATATCCTGATGATTGAACTCATCCAGTCGGTTTACGGGGACACGTGCGCTGAGGTGCGCCAGACAATTGAGGCGACAAAGCTTCCCGCGGAGCCCGCGGAAGCCCTTCACGCGAAAGAAGGGGAGCCCGCGCTTCGGATTCTCCGGCGCTACTTTGATCCGAAGGGGAAGGTGATCCTCATCACCGTGAGCTATCACCCGGGCGAACGCTACGCCTTCAATCTCACGATTGAGTCGAAGTAGCCGGTGGACGATTCACGGCCGAATAAACGTGAAGCGTCCGCGGCGCTTTGGGGTCCGTACGGTTAGACGGACTCACGATGATATTTCTCCGCCAATGAATCGAGCCACGCGGGCACCACGCTTGCCGTGATCCCGCTATCCCGGAGAATCCGCGCGATATCAGTGGCTGTGAGAATCAGGATTTTATGTTTCCCGTCGATCGCTTCCCGATAGGCGGGTTCCGAAATATAGCCTGTCGTCACCATGACCCCGAGGTTACGCCGCTCGGTTCGAGAAATCAGGCGTGTCATCTCGGACACCTCTACCCCTTTTTCCGCCTCATAGCACCGGGCTTCAAGCGCGGCGCTCAGTCTGACATCCGGGTGAACCGTGCCGCCCGTCGTGATCCGATAGCGGCCCGCGGTGTCCCGGCCGCCGTCCTGCCACTCGCGGCTGAAGGTGAAACCTTCAAAGTGAGGATCGAGTTTCGAGACGAGGTCCGCCGCGCACTGTTCAAAACCCAATGAGTCATCTTTGAATCTCTCCCGAATGAGGCTGAGACACTGCAGCCCCTCCATGTCACTCTGCAGCTGATCAAAGGGGGAGGGGAATTCGGAAAGCCTCGG
>ULSE01025961.1_pt1 | contig 23827 bp, 21 predicted proteins | sample 1956061 | NCBI WGS metagenome assembly ULSE01 (sample SAMEA4835700, study PRJEB28245) | human gut metagenome | biome: gut microbiome; material: fecal sample | place: Denmark | collected 2008 | reverse complement strand
GGGAGCCGTGACTGAATGCTCGACACAACCTGCTCGAAATTTTCGCCGCTCACTGGATCCTGCCACTCTTCCTCTTCTCCTTCTTCCGGGAAACTGGTTTCCGGGTCGAAATCCTCCGCAGCTTCCTCATCCTGTCCTTCAAACCCACCCTCTTCCTGCACCTCCACGGTGCCGGTTTCGGGATGATCCTCGGGGTTTGAGGAGAGCGGCGGGAGCAGTCCGCGCAGCTGCGGAATCACGATTCCCTGCATGTAGAAGTCGCCCGGAATCAGTATGTCTTCAGGCCAGCTCGCTTTCGAGATGTGCTTCAGGCTCCTCTGCGAGCGGTACATCCCGGCAAGCTCATCATCGAACCCGGGGAAACTTCCCTGAAGCTGCCAGAGAAAGTGCTCAGGCGGCAGGATGTCAGCGATCCGTTCGCCATAAAGAGGAAAGTCGGCAGTTCCCTTCATTTCATCATCAATATGAAGTTTGGCCGATGGTTTTTCTGAAGACATGCGAGAATTATCCGGACTCCTGCCGGGAGACAGCTAGTGTGTGATGCGGCGAGCCCCTTGAAAAGGGCTGAAAAGACACCGCGTTGCAGCCCGGGGCAAGGTCACTCATGATACCTTAAAGGAGTCTGCTGAGCAGGACGGCAGTTGTATTCTTTTTCCATATGGCTTACAGAAGAATTCTCCACGTCGACATGGACGCGTTCTACGCGTCTGTCGAGCAGCGCGACCATCCGGAACTCCGGGGCCGTCCGATAGCGGTCGGCAGGGGAGAAGGGCGGGGAGTGGTTGCGACTGCGAGTTATGAAGCCAGGCGTTACGGTGTTCACTCGGCAATGCCGTCCTACCGCGCAAAAGAGCTGTGCCCGAATCTCATCTTCATCCACCCGAATATGCAGCGCTATAAGGAAGTGTCGGGCGCGATCCAGGCTATTTTCCGCCGCTACACGCCGCTGGTGCAGCCCATTTCGATCGATGAAGCGTTTCTGGATATCACGGAGAGCCCGATTCCGTTCGCGAGCGGCACAGAGGCTGCGCTCAGAATCAAGCGTGAAATCCGAGAGGAACTCTCGCTTGTCGCGTCGATCGGCGTTTCCTTTAATAAGTTCCTCGCGAAAATCGCGAGCGACTGGAAGAAGCCTGACGGACTCTTTGAGGTGAAGCCCGAAGATGCGCTGCGCTTTATTGACCAGCTTCCGATTGAGTCTTTCTGGGGAATCGGCCCCGCGACCGCGAAAAAAATGCATGGTCTTGGGATTTCAACCGGAGAGGAACTGCGGCGGCAGCCGCTCTCGGAACTGGTGCGGCTTTTCGGGTCCGCAGGGGAAATCTATTACAGCTTTGCGCGCGGAATTGATCCCCGGCCGGTGAACCCGAACCGTGACCGGAAGTCAGTCGGCGCTGAGACAACGCTTGAGTGGAACGCGGGAAGTGCGGAAGACGTGCTTCGGGAGCTGCTGCCGGTGGAAATGAGTCTCATGAGGCGGCTCGCCCGCAACCGATTCCTCGGGGACACGCTGACACTGAAACTGAAGTTCGCGGATTTCCGTCAGATTACCCGATCGAAAATGGCGGGGCACCCGATACAGGATCCCCGTGAGGTAAGGCGGCTTTTTGAAGAGCTGCTTTCGGATGTCACGATTCCCGCGTCGGGGGTTCGGCTCGTTGGGTTATCGGTGTCACGGAGCGAAGGCGTACGCGGCACGCCTTCGCAGCCGGAACTTTTTTCAGAGTGAAGCTTATGGGGTGCTGAGCCGCTGCTTCAGGAAGAACGCGGCGTCCTGAAGCGCTTCCTTCGCGGCGTGGCTCCCGATCTTTTCAAGGAACCCGTGCGCGGCGTCCTGGATACTGCACCAGATGACCGGGACGCGAGCGGCATCGAGCCTCTGCGCGAAAAGCCTTCCTTCGTCGTGACGGATATCGTGTTCCGCGGTGATGATCATTGTGGGGGGCAGCCCCGCGAGTGACCGGGAGGCCATTGGGGACACCCGGGGGTCGTCCCGTCTCACGCCTTTCAGCGCGTACGAGGCAAACCAGTCAGAAAGCGATTTTGTCACCGGCCCGCCCTCGGAAAAAATCCGGCGCGAAGCGAGTGACTCCGCTTCCCGCCGCTGATCAAGCGACGGATAGAAGAGAAGGAGGGCCGCCGGACGCTGAGGAGTGTCAGCGGAGGCAACCGCGGTTGAGGCGGCAAGAGACGCCCCGGCGCTGTCACCTGAAAGAGCGAGCTTTCCGGGATCGATGCCGTAATCAGACGCGTGAGACTGAATAAAGCGGAAGATCGCAAGCGCGTCATCCGCCGCGGCCGGCATCGGGGACTCGGGCCCCAGCCGGTAGTCAGCGGAGATTACAGTGAGCCCGGAGGCTGCCGCGAGACTCCGGACCGCAGCGTCATGCGTGTCAACAGAGCCGATTACCCAGCCGCCGCCATGAAAGAAAAGCACCGCGCCTCCCGGAACCGGGGCTTCCTTCGGACGGTAAAGCCGTCCACGGAAGGTACCGGTTTCTGCCGGGATCTCGATATCGCGGACCGTTTCCACCTCTGCCCGCCTGGGTGTCGCGGCGGCCAGCTTCTCGTATGCCGCCCGGGCTTCAGGCGGCGTCATGGATGTGAAGGACGCGGGGGAGGATTTCCTCCCCGTACCCTGGGTGACAGACGCCATGGATGATCTCCAGAAGATTGCCGGAATCAGACCCGCGTGGACATCTCGTAGTCAGGCGCGGTGTCGCTGTGAGACACCTCACTGAAGACGGAGCGCCACATCGGGTAGTAGGTACCGTAAAAAATTGCCGTTCCGAGGAGTGTGACCGGGAGGAGAACAAAGATCGCGATGGATCCGGCTCCCATGACACCGAGCAGCACCGAGGCGCAGCCGATCATCACGGAGAAAGTGAAGAAGGCAAGGAAGAGCGCCGTGATCACGGCCGCGAGATTGGTAAGACAGCCGGTGAACGAATAAAAAAGCGCCTTTCCGATCGTCATATTCTTCAGATAGATGAGGAGCGGCGTGAACCACATTGCCATCATGCACGGAATGTAGAAAGCCGTGGAGGCGATGATGGCTCCGTACGGAATATGCTGAAGCGCGGAGCTCCAGACCACGCGGTCATCTTTCGTGATCTGCCACTGCGCGATTTCATCCGCGCCGAGGAACTGCCAGATCGCGGCTGCCGTGACGAGAACGATCGAATAAAGAATGCCGGCCCGGACGAGACGCAGGCGCGTATCCGGTTTGGCGAAGGATTCGGCGAGCGGCCGCGTGCTCGGAATTTTCCCCGCAAGCGTATCGCGGCCCGCCCCGGCAATCATGATGGTGCCGAACGGCCAGAAGAACCCCGCGAACACAATGCCTACGATCGGGATCAGGCCAAGAAGCCCCATGATGCCAGCGTAGGCGATGACAACAGCAGTGAAGGACAGGGGCTGCAGCCTGACAGTCTTCAGACTGTCGCGGAACCAGCCCGTGCCGAGTCGGATTTGTTCAAATAGTCTCATGGGCTCAGTCGGTCGAGGCTTCAGGCCAGTAAAGATCACAGACCTGGCGGTTCACGAGAATACGGCGGAACTCTTCCGGGTCGTGAGGCTTCAGAAGCGCGGCGTCCCGCGGTTCATAGAAGTCAGAAAGACGGCTCACCCAGAAGCGGAATGCCGCGGCGCAGAGCGCCCCGCGCCACATCTGCTTTTCGAGTCCCGAGAGCGGACGCACGAAGGCGTACGCGTCGAGAAACGCCTTTTCGCGTTCCGGAATGAATTCCCCGGTCTTCATATCGGTGCACCAGTCATTCATCGTGACCGCGAGGTCATAAATGAAGGGGACACAGCCCGCGAAGAAGAAATCGAAAACCCCGGTAACGCGCTCGTGCCCGGTACCGATATCGGAGACTTTCGCGTTATTGCGGAAGAGGTCTGAGTGACAGGCTCCGGCGGGAAGCGCTTTCCAAGCTTCTCCTCCCTGAAGGGCGATCTGAGCCTGAAGCTCGTGGGCGAGCCCGCTTCGGATGTCGGCCGGCACAATGGGAAGAATTCTCGGGATGGTTTCTATCCACCAGGCAAGACCCCGTGGGTTCTCCTGCCAGAGCTTGAAGTCCTGAACCGCGAGATGCATGCGGGCAAGCGTTTCACCCATCGAGGCACAGGTCGGAGCCGTGACTTCCCGGCCGTCTTCTCCCGGCAGGCGGTTCGTGAGAATAGCGGGCTTTCCGTCATAGTGATCGAAAAGGTCGCCGTTCTTCGTCCGGAGAGGGCGCGCGACCGCGCAGCCTTTTTCACCAAGGTGCTCCATCAGCGAGAGATAGAAGGGAAGAGTCTTATCCGTGAGCTTCTCAAAAATCGTCAGCACCCAGCGGCCGGTGTCTGTATCCACGAAGTAATTCGTGTTTTCGATGCCGGACGCAATCGGTGTGATCGAGCGGAAGGCTCCGGCCGGCCAGCGCGAAATAAAGTCTTTCGCGGAAATTTCAGGAACGGTAGTAAATACAGCCATGATGTCTGTCCGTGAAAGAGGGGGCTACCAGCCGAAATGAATCTGACGGGTCGTGCCGGTGGTGCTCTTCGGGTTGCCGCCCGGCGTGTCGTCAGCGGGGCGCTCTGAACGGTTCTCAATCGTATACGGGATATGAGTGGAACCCGGAGTCACGATGTACTCGACCACACGGTTATTCTGATCGCGCACCTGCTGAATCGTAGTGTTTTTGGCAGGCGGTTCAGGAGCCTTGCCAGCCTCGCGCTCAGCGCGGGCCTTTTCCATATCCGCTTTCGTCGGAAGCAGGGGGTTAGCGTCCTCGGGATTCGCGGTTTTGGCCGCGGCATCCGCGGAGGGGGCGGGAGTGGCCGGAGCCGCGATCGCCGGAAGAGCGATAGCGGCGGATGCGATAACCGCAAGGGCAAATTGTTTAAGCATGAAATCCCTCCTTGGGGTTTGAAATGCACCGGGGGCCCAATGGGGAACTCGGCTGTTCGTGCGCCGCATAGTGCGCGGCTTTTAGGATTATTGTGCCATGCTCCACGGGGGATGACAGAGCCGGATGGCCTTTTTCGTGGCTAAGCAATGCAGAAAACGGGAAACCCGTTTAGAGTTGTTCCCGGACGCCATCTTCAGGGCATCCCGTTTCACAGGAACAGACCATGTCACAGACGCTGCTATTAATAGACGGATCGAATTACCTTTTCCGGGCGTTTCACGCGCTGCCCGATCTCAGAACGAGTGCCGGAGAGCCGACAGGGGCGATCAAGGGTTTCGTCTCAATGCTGGGAGCCGTTCGGGCAATCGTGAAGCCGGACTTCGGCGTCTGTGTTTTTGACGCGAAGGGGAAGACGTTCCGATCTGACATCTACCCGGAGTACAAAGCGAACCGTCCGCCGATGCCGGATGATCTCGCGAGCCAGATCCGTCCGATTCAGGAGTTTGTCGTGGCGATGGGCTGGAAGCTCATCGTTCAGGAAGGCGTTGAGGCAGATGATGTAATCGGAACCCTTGCCACCCGGGCGAAGGCCCGCGGCATCAAGAGCTTTATCGCGACCGGAGACAAGGATCTCAATCAGCTCGTTGAGGACGGCGAAATCGTGACGATCAATACGATGAGTCACGAGGTGCTCGATGAAGCGGGCGTCACCGCGAAATTCGGCGTTCCCCCTTCCCGGATCATTGATTACCTCGCGCTCATGGGAGACAAGGTCGATAACGTTCCCGGGATCAATAAGTGCGGTCCGAAGACCGCGGCAAAGTGGATCTCTGAGTACGGGAGTCTTGATGGTGTCCGCGAGCACGCCTCTGAAGTGAAGGGGAAGATCGGCGAATACCTGCGTGAGGGACTTCCGTTCCTTGATAAAGCGCGCGATCTCGTCACAATCCGTACCGCGGTTGAAATTCCGGAAGTGAAGACAGAAGCGGATCTCGTGATCCGGGATCCGGATGAGGAGACGCTTGAGGTGCTCTATCGCCGCTGGGAAATGAAGACAGGCGGAAGCCGCGCGAAGAAGCAGCTCGCCCGGGCTGTGAAGAAGCCGGGCGAAGAGGGGCCGCAGCCCGGGGCTCAGATGGATCTCTTCGCGGCGCTTCCTCCGAAGGTGGATTCAGATCTGATGCCGCTCACGCCGACGTCCGCTGAGGACCCGGTTGCCTATAAGCTGATTGTGGATGAGCCGACACTCGGAGAAGCGCTTGAATCGCTCTCCGCCGCGGAGAGTTCGGTGATCCCCGCGGGGATGCAGATTTTTACCGACAGCACGGAACCGCTCCGCGCCCGTCTGACGGGACTCGCGATCAGCGCGGGCCCCGTGGGGAGCTGGTATGTGCCGCTGACAGGCGAGTCCGGAATCCGGACTCCTGAGCAGCAGACGGTGATCGAGGGGCTGAAGCCCTGGCTCGAGGGAAAGGCGAGGAAAGTCGCGCACAGCGCCAAATTCGTGCTTCACGTGATGGCGAATGAAGGGATCCGTCTTCTCGCGCCAGGGGCCGGCAGGCTCGATGACACGAGGCTTGAAGACTACGTGCTTGAATCGCATAACCGCCATGAGCTTGAGCGTCTGAGCCTTCGCTGGCTGCACCGCGATATTCCGGGAACTGAAGAAGTTTTCGGAAAAGGCGCGTCGAAAAAGGCGACTCACGAGGTGGAACCCGAAAAGGCCGCCCGGTGCGGTGTCGAGCAGGCTGCGGCAATCCGGACGCTTCATGCCCGCTTCACGATGAAGCTCGCGGAAGACCCGGGGCAGAAGCTTACGAGCATTTATGAGGAGATCGAACTTCCGACCGAGCGTGTGCTCTTCCGTATGGAGCGGACCGGAACGCTGATCGATACAGAGCTGCTCCACCGTCAGAGCAAGGCGCTGGGGAAAGAGATTGAGAAGCTTGAAGAGAAAGCCTGGAGTGAGGCGGGAGAAAAATTTAATCTCGGGTCGCCTAAGCAGCTCTCTCACATCCTTTTCGAGAAGCTTGCGATTCCGGCAGGCAAGAAAACGGCTTCGGGCGGCTATTCAACGGGTGAGGATGTGCTATCCGAACTTGCGCTCACTTATCCGCTTCCGAAGACGATTCTTGAGTACCGAGCTCTCAGCAAACTGAAGAGCACCTACACCGATAAGCTCCCGAAGATGGTGTTCGAGGGAGACGGCCGGGTGCACACGACGTTCGGACAGGCTACCGCGGTGACCGGGCGTCTGGCATCTTCGGACCCAAATCTGCAGAACATCCCGGTCCGGACTGAGGAAGGGCGCAAGGTGCGCGAGGCTTTCATCGCTCCGAGGGGCTGCAAAATCATTTCGGCTGACTATTCCCAGATCGAGCTTCGGATCATGGCGCATATTTCCGAAGATCCCGGGCTGATTTCGGCTTTCCGGCACGGGATGGATGTGCACCGCGCCACGGCTTCAGAAGTTTTCGGTGTCGCGCCGGACGCTGTGACGCCGGATCAGCGCCGGATGGCGAAGGTGATCAATTTCGGCCTGATCTACGGGATGAGCGCGTTCGGCCTCGCGCAGAATCTCGGTGTCAGCCGGGGCGAGGCCGCGGGCTATATCGATCAGTATTTCACGCGTTACCCGAAGGTGCGTGAGTATATGGAAAAGACCCGGAAGCTCGCGCATGAACGCGGATACGTGGAAACGGCTTTTGGGCGGCGTCTCTGGCTGCCGGATATCACGAGCTCACGGGCCGCGGTCCGGGCCGGCGCGGAACGCCAGGCCATTAACGCCCCGATGCAGGGGACGGCCGCCGATCTGATCAAAATGGCGATGGTGGCGGTTGAGAAGTGGCTTGAAACCTCAGGGCTTAAGAGCCGCATGGTGCTTCAGGTGCATGATGAACTCGTCCTTGAAGTGCCGGAGGATGAAGTGGAGACCGTGAAAGAGAAGCTTCCCGAAATCATGGACGGAGTTGCAACACTTCGTGTCCCCCTCATTGCGTCGGTCGGCGTAGGTGAGAATTGGGAGGCGGCTCATTAGACCGGACAGGTCTGGGGAAAGGAGTCCTTCGGGACTCCTTTTTTATTAACGCTATGAATAAATTGAATAAAGAAACGTATAAGACTTTAATCCCAAAACCTAACTGTGATAGCTATATAGGGTAGAAAGTATCAATTTCGATACGCTTCAGTGAAATCCCTGAGAGACTACTCAGGGAGTAATACTGTCTTTAAAATACAGTTTTCATAAACCTACCGTAGGGAGTCTGTTTAGGACTGCCGGCTTAAGTCCGCAGCGCTAAGGAAGCTCCTCACTACGGGGTAGAGCTCGGACAAGGGCTCTGTCAGGAGAGTTTCCCTGTGGCAGCGCCTCGGTTTCTCACGAGGAATAAAGGCTGCCGGATGTGTTCATCTCACACGAAGGAAACAAAAGAAAGATGTTTTATTCAGGCGTACTCGTCACGGCAAATCCGGGAGAACTGGAGAAAGCCGTGCAAAGCGTGGAAGGGAAGGGTCTCGAGATTTATCACCGTGATCCTGACGCCGAACGCTTTATTGCCGTGATTGAAGGTGAAACGATTCAGAGCGAGGCGGATCTCTTCAAGGATTTGATCACGCTTCCCGGCATCCAGAATGTCTCTCTGGTCGCGAACCTGGAAGATACGGAAGAAGAACAGCAGTAATTTACAAAGCAGTATTTAAAGCAGTTTTATCAACGGCTGAAACCCGGGGAAATAGGAGTTCGGGAGACTCCTGCAGCATTCTATGGCGGACGCCACCCGACAGAAAGCGGCACACACTTAATAAGCCGCTCTGCGGGGTATAAAGAGGAGAAGCAAATGGAGAACCAGAACCCGGTTTCTGCGGTCCGCGTGAGCCGTCGCCGTCTGATGAAGGCTGGCGTCGCTGCTTCCGCAGCCAAGATCGCAGGCATTCCGATCACTGTTATTGCCGCGAATGAAGCCGCTGCCGCTGAGCAGGGCATCAAGTGGACGAAGGGCGTGTGCCGTTTCTGCGGCACGGGCTGCGGCCTCCTGGTCGGTACGAAGAACGGCAAGATTGTGGCCACGAAGGGTGATCCGGACTGCGAAGTGAATCGCGGTCTCACCTGCATGAAGGGCTACTACAACTCTGAGATTATCTACGGCAAGGACCGTCTCACGCAGCCCCTGATGCGCCGTACGAACGGCAAGTTCGATAAGAACGGCAAGTTTGAGCCTGTGTCCTGGAAGGAAGCGTTTGACGAGCTCGAGAAGCACTGGCGCAAGGCCTATCAGGAACTCGGCCCGACCGGCGTCGGCATTTTCGGTTCCGGTCAGTACACGATTCCGGAAGGCGTCGCCGTTGTGAAACTTCTGAAGGCTGGCTTCCGCTCGAATAACATCGACCCGAACGCCCGTCTGTGCATGGCTTCCGCCGTGGTCGGTATGTATCAGACCTTCGGTGTTGACGAGCCGTCCGCCTGCTATCACGATCTGGAAATCACGCAGAACCTGGTCCTCTGGGGCAACAACCCCGCGGAAGCCCACCCGGTGCTCTGGAACCGCATCGTTGCCGCGAAGCGCGCGAACCCGGGTTACAAGATCTTCAATATCCAGACCCATCCGACGCTCTCCTCCCGTTTTGCTGACGTCGATATCATCTTCAAGCCGAACACGGACCTCGCGATCGCGAACTACATTCTTCGCGAAATCATGCACCGCGGCTGCTACGACAAGGACTTCATCGAGAAGCACTGCATCTTCGCGACCGGTCCGTATGACATCGGTTACGGCATGCGTCCGACCGAGAAGTTTGCCTATCCGGCTGAGCGTGATACCCAGGCGAAGCAGGTGAAGAAGGTCCTCTCTGAGGATGAAGCTATCGCCCAGCGCAAGGCTCCGGGTGAAGCGGTTGAGCAGAAGAATGCGGGCGGCCCCGCCGGCAATCACTGGCAGATCACGATCGAAGACTTCAAGAAGGGTGTTGAACCCTATACGCTTGAATTCGTTTCCCGCGTCGCGAAGGGCAATCCTGACGAGTCCACTTCTGACTTCGCGAAGAAGCTGAAGATGCTCGCTGACGTTTACTGCGACAAGGCGAACCGTGTGCTGTCGACTGGCTGCATGGGCACGAACCAGCACCAGCGCGGCTCGTGGATCAATGAGCAGCTCTACGCGATTCACCTCCTGATGGGCAAGCAGGCGAAGCCGGGCAGCAGCATGTTCTCGCTCACCGGTCAGCCTTCTGCCTGCGGTACCTGCCGTGAAGTCGGCACGTTCTCTCACCGTCTGCCGTCTGACATGCTGGTCGCGAATCCCGCGCACCGCGCCAAGGCTGAAAAGATCTGGGGTCTGCCTGAAGGCACGCTGAATGGCCAGGTGGGCTTCGACGCGATGAAGATGGTCCGCGGTCTTGAAGACGGCTCGATGCGCGTCCTCTGGACGCAGGTCGTGAACATCTTCCAGTCCCTCCCGAATGCCACGCACTGGCTGAAGGCTGCCCGTAAGCCCGAGAACTTCATCGTGGTGGCGGATGCCTACCCGACGTTCTCCGCTAAGAACGCGGCTGACCTTATCCTGCCGGCTGCGATGATCTTCGAAAAGTGGGGCGCTTACGGCAACGGCGAACGCCGTACGAATGGCTGGTCTCAGATGGTGCAGGCTCCGGGCGAAGCCAAGTCTGACGTCTGGATGATGCTGGAATTCGCGAAGCGCTTCAAGGTGAAGGAATGCTGGTGCGAGCAGAAGCTGCCGGGCGGCAAGACCCTCCCGAATGTGCTCGACAAGGCAAAGGCGATGGGTATCGACCCCGAGGCCTCGCTCTACGATGTGGTCTTCCACAATGCCTTCGCGAAGAAGGTTGCCTGGCCGGATCCGCTCTATAAGGGTGTTCACTGCGGCACGGCTGAGGATCTCGGTGACGGCTGGTTCCCGGAAAAGGCTCTGTACGAGGAGTACTGGCAGTTCACTCAGGGCGCTCACCAGATCGCTCACTTCGATGAAGTGGTGAAGGGACACGGCATTGTCTGGCCCTACATCAACGGCAAGAGCATTTCTTACCGCTTCAACGGCATGTATGACCCGTTCTGCAACGGCGCGGACTTCCTCTTCTACGGCCCGCTGATGAAGGCGATTCCTTCCGGCAACCTCGACGCTGTGACGGATAAGACTCCGAAGCCGCTGCCTGGCAAGGCGAAGATCTTCTTCCGTCCGTATGCTGAAGCGGTTGAAGTGCCGGATTCGCACTACGACCTCTGGTTTGATACGGGCCGCTTCATGGAGCATTGGCACACCGGTTCGATGACCGGCCGTGTCGCGGCGCTCCATAAGGCCCTGCCGGAAGGCATGCTCTACATGAACGCGGCTGACGCCAAGGCCCGCGGCATTGCGGACGGCGATCGCATCAAGATCACGAGCCGCCGCGCCACGGTGTTCGCGAAGGCCTGCATCGGCGGCCGTATGCCGGTTACCCGCGGTATCACGTTCGCTGCGTTCTTTGACGAGAACGTTCAGATGAACCAGCTCTGCCTCGACGCGACCTGCCCGCTCTCTCTTGAACCGGATTACAAGAAGTGCGCAATCCGTGTTGAGAAGGCCTGATATCTAACCGTAACCAGCTTCCGGTTCTCCGCCGCCAGTCGGCGGGATCCGGAGGCGGAAAAGAGGAATTAATCATGATGAAAAAAGCTCTTAAGGCTGCGGTTCTGAGCGGTATTGCAGCTATGTTCAGTGTGGCGCTCGCCGGCAACGCGGCCGCTGCCCAGACTCAGACGGCGGCTTCCGCCGGTCCCGTGAATGTCCTGATCAAGCATGACACGAAGGGCATGGAAATCACGAAGGACAAGAACATGTGCGTGATGTGCCACGCCGACGACTACGGTCGTATCGGCAAGGCAAAGAAGGGTGAGGAAGGCACTGAAATGCCGGCCAACCACTGGGTGAAGGGCAAAGACGGCAAGATGACCGTTGCCCCCCAGCGCTGGAACTGCACGATCTGCCACAGCCCGGCGAACAATAACTAATTGCTCGCTTGCGGGAAGAGGCGGTTTTCCGCCTCTTCGCTGAAAAAAAGAATCCTGGAACTTAAAAAATTCCAGGATTTTTTATTGCTTCAAAGCGGGAGCGAGGTCTCAGTCGCAGGCGCCGGCGACTGACGGCACGATGCGAAGCAGAGTCTTCCCTTCGGCATTGATAAGAAGAAGTCCCTTGCCATCCTTCTTCACAGTCTTCACGCCCTTCAGGGCCGTGGTGAAGGCGGCCTCAGGTTCGAGGAACGCTTTCGCGCAGCGGCGGTCCGTGGTCGGCTGATAGTTCACGGAAAGCGAGTCGCCATCCGCCTTCCAGCTTCCTTTGAAGTCATTGCAGCCCGCGTTTCCGGCAATTGAGCCGTCTTTCCCGAACTGAATCTCAGGCGGCACCTCGCAGCTTGAGCCCTTCGGAAGCTCCATCATCCAGCTCGTGCCGGCAAGAGACGCGGCGGCGCCAGGGGCAGCAAAAGCAGTGGTCGAGATCATGGCGGCAATGGCCGCGGCAAAAATCGAACGGCGAAGAGTCATGGCGTTCCGGGTATCCTTCTGGAAAAAGTTACTGATCGGTAAAGGATAGCGCGGGAAGTCCCCGCGCGAGATCCTTAGCCGTGCTTTGCCTGATTTTTCTTGATAAAAAGTGTTGCTACGATGCCGGCCGCGATAATGATCGCGATACCGACGCCCGCGTCAAGCGAAATCCGGTCACCGAAGAAGAAGTAACCGAAGATCGTTGCGAAAATAATCGCGGAGTACTGAAGGACAGACGACACGAGAATGTTCTTCACGCCGTAGGCCTGCGTCATGCAGAGCTGAGCGATGGTGGCCGAGATACCCATGCCGGTGAGCGGGAGGAGGCTCTGCATATTGATGGCGGAGAAGCTCCCGTGCGCGATGAGGTGACCGATAAAGCCCCAGAGCGTGCCGAACGACGTGTAGTAGAACACGATTCGCCAGGTCGGCTCGTGAAGCTTCGCGAGTTCCCGGATCTGAAGTCCCACAAAGGCAGCGAGGAATCCGGAGCAGAGGCCGATCAGAGCCGGTTTGATCTGTCCGGTTTCAACAGTCGGATGCAGCATCAGGACGACACCGGCGAACCCTGCAATGGTCGCGATGATCAGCCCTCAGGGAATTTTCGCGTGCCGTCTCAGCACCATCACAAATACGAAGAGCGCCATGAAGATCGGGTTCGTGTAGTTCAGCGTGAGACCTGTAGCGAGCGGCAGAAACCCCATCGAATAGAACCAGATCGTCATCGAGAAGGTGCCGATGAAGCTTCGCTTGAAGTGACCGAAAATATAAGGCGTCCGGATTGTGCGGTGAGTGGCGAAGATCCACCCTCCAATCAGAATCACACCGAAAAGCGACCGGTAACCGACGAGTTCAAAGAATGAAAAGTGGCTTGCCCCCATTTTCACAAAGGCAGCCATAAGGGCGAAGAAGAACGACGCCCCGAGCATCCAGAATGATCGCATGCGAAGCTCCGCGGCAGGCGGGTGAAGAATTTAATCAATGAAGGCGCACATTTTAGCGCCGCGCGTGCATGGCCCGCCGCATCCTCTCTACTTGTGATCGATGGCTTTCATGTGGCTCTTCGTGAGGAGTGTCGCTGCGGAGCCAGCGGCGATGATGACCGCGATGCCAAGAATCGCGACTGGCGGAATCGACTCCCCGAAGAACACCGCGCTGATTACGGCAGAGAAAGCAATCGCCGAGAACTGAAGCACAGAGGTAAGGAGAAGATTCCCGGCGCCGAACGCCCGCGTAAGGCAGAGCTGCGCAAATAGCCCGAAGAGCCCGGTACCGGCGAGCGCCGCGATACCACGGAAAGAGGGCACAACCGAAATGCCGCCCGGCTCAAAGAACGAGCCAAGGAGCCCAAAGAGGGAACCGAAAAACGTGAAGTAGAAAACAATCCTCCAGACCGGTTCGTGCAGTTTATTCAGATCCCGGACCTGCAGATACGCCCAGGTTGAAAGGATGCCGCAGGCAAGACCGATCAGAGCGATATGCTCCTGTCCCGCAGAGACAGTGGGCCGAAGTACCATCAGAATGCCGACAAACCCGACAGCAATCGCGGCGATCAGGCTCCAGGCGACCGGGAGCTTCTTTTTATAGGAGACCGCGACGACGAAAAGCGCCATGAAGAGCGGGCTTGTGTAGTTCAGTGTCATGCCGGTTTCAAGCGGCAGCTTGCCCAGCGTCCAGAACCATAAAGCGAGGTTCCCGATACCGATGAAACAGCGCTTGAAGTGTCCCCAGAGGTAATGCGTCCGGATTTCCCGTCTCGTCGCGATGATCCAGGCGGCAATCGCGATGCAGCCAATCGCGGAACGGTAGAAGACAAGCGTGAAAGTTCCGTAGTCTGCGGCACCCCACTTGGTACAGGCGGCCATAAGGGCGAAGAAAAGCGACGCGAGAAGCATCCAGAGAGACTGCATGGGGAAAACCTTTGAAAACCGGAAACAGCCGCCGCCGGCGGCAAAGATTTTTACATTTTAGCGATGCCGGTCAGGTGAGAATAGCTGCGATCCTTCAGGATACCGATTTCACATAGTGTCCCGGAGCGCATTGGCTCCGGAAAGCGTGTTGCATACCCATCAAGCCCGGTAAAATACCCCCATGGTGAATTCTTTTTGGTTTGAGGATTGTGCGGATGTCGGTTAAGGCGCAGAAGGACCCGGAGAAGCTCTCGTATGAAGAAGCGATGAGCGAACTTGAATCGCTAGTCGGCCGTATGGAGCAGGGCGGACTGACACTTGAAGAGTCGGTTGAAAGCTATGCCCGCGGCATTGCGCTCACGAAGGCGTGCCGTGCCAAGCTTGACCGCGCTGAGGAACGGATCCGGAAGCTGGATGAAGAGGGAAAGCTCTCCCCTGTGAAGGCGTCAGACCTCCGGCCTGACAGCGCGTCGCGGGCTGAGCCTGCGGCCTCCGCTGCCGCCTCGCCTGCCGCTTCGGATGATTTCGGCGACGTTCCTTTCTGACGCAATGAACGCCAAGGAGAAACAGATGTCTGAAGTGTCTTTCAGGGACTGGATGAAGGAACGCCAGGCGCATTTTGAAAGTGTGGCCGAAGCGGGAATTCCGGGTTCGGATGTCTTCCCGCAGGGGCTGCATGAAGCGATGCGCTGGTCGATCCTGGAAGGAGGGAAGCGCGTCCGCCCGCTGCTTTGCTACGCGGCGTCCGCGATTACCCGCGCGAAGCCTGAGGCGGCTGACGCAGCAGCGCTTTCCCTTGAATGCATCCATTCCTATTCGCTTGTGCATGACGATCTTCCCTGCATGGATAACGATCTTCTGCGGCACGGCAAGGCATCGACCCACGCGAAGTTTGGTTTTGCCGAAGCGGTGCTCGCGGGTGACGCTCTTCAGGCAGAGGCGTTCCGGGTGATCGCGGACGCTCCGGTTGAGCCGCGGTCAGCAGTGCGCCTTACGCGGATTCTCGCGGAGGCGGCCGGATCCCGCGGCATGTGCGGCGGTCAGGCGTACGATCTGTTGCTTACCGGAAGCCGGAATGCCGCGATCGCGATTGAGGATCTGCGGCGGCTTCACGCGATGAAGACCGGTGCTCTGATCCGGGCCGCGGTTCTGATGGGCGCGGTGTCGGGAGACATCCCTGAAACGGATGAGCGGAAGCTTCTCGACTCGCTCTCAGATTTTGGGCGTGCAATCGGACTCGCGTTCCAGGTGGTGGATGATGTGCTTGATGTGACAGGCAGCGCGGAGACTCTTGGAAAAACCGCCGGAAAGGATGAAGCAGAAGAGAAGCCCACCTATGTGTCGCTTCTTGGACTTGAGGGGGCCAGAAGCCTTGCCCAGCAGAGCTGCAGCGAAGCGCTTGCGGCTCTGGATCAGATTGAATCACTGCCGGGTTATGCCGGCTCGACGAAGCGGCTCGCGGAAATCGCGGGCTATGTTGTCAATCGGGACCGCTGATGAGTACAGACCTGAAAGAAAAGAAAACTGAGACGGCAGGCGAAATCAACGCCCGGGACGCTTACCCCTACCGTTTCCTCGGGGCGATCAATTCCCCGGAGGATCTGCGGAAGCTTTCCAGCGCGGATCTGCCCCTGCTCGCGGCTGAGCTCCGTCACTTCATTGTGAACTCAGTCTCGCAGACGGGCGGTCACCTGGCGTCGAGTCTCGGCGCGGTGGAGCTTGCCGTGGCGCTTCACTATGTCTTCAATACCCCGGATGATCCGATCGTCTGGGATGTGGGGCATCAGGCTTACGCTCATAAGATCCTCACAGGGCGGCGCGAAGCGATGGCGACGCTCCGGCAGACGGGCGGCATTTCGGGGTTCCCGAAGCGCTCCGAAAGCCCGTATGACGCCTTTGGCACAGGGCACGCGTCTACCTCGGTGTCCGCGGCGCTTGGCATGGCGGTCGCGTCTTATCTGCAGGGTGCTACCGAACGGTGGCATGTCGCTGTGATTGGCGACGGGGCGCTCACCGGCGGCATGGCGATTGAAGCCCTGAATGACGCCGGGTCCTGGAAGGATCAGATCCGTCTCCTCATTATTCTGAACGACAACAATTACTCGATCTCAGCCCCGGTCGGAGCGCTTTCAAAGAACCTGACGAAGCTCGTTTCAACTCCTGCGTTCCTTGGAGCGCGGGAGCGGTCGAAGCAGGTGCTGTCGCATCTTCCGAGTCTCTGGGAATTCGCGAAACGCTTTGAGAAGCAGGCGATGAATTTTGTGTCGCCTCCTTCCTCCCTCTTCTCCACGTTCGACCTCAATTATTTCGGGCCGATCGATGGAAACGATATTTCGTACCTGGTCCGCGTGCTTCAGAATCTGAAGACACAGCGGGGCCCGATTGTGCTCCACGTGGTGACGAAGAAGGGGAAGGGGTACGAGCTTGCGGAAGCGGATCCTACGACGTACCACGGCGTGAGCCACTTTGATCCTGAGGCCGGCGTGCAGGCGAAGAAGAGTTCGGCTCCGACGTTCTCCAACGTGTTCGGCCGCTGGATCTGTGATACCGCGGAGAAGGATCCGAGAACGTACGCGATCACCCCTGCCATGACGGAAGGCTCTGACCTGGACGAGTTTGCGAAGCGTTTCCCGAAGCGGTTCCGGGATGTGGCGATCGCGGAACAGCATTCCGTGACTTACGCCGCGGGTCTTGCCTGCGGCGGCATGAAGCCCGTGGTCGCGATCTATTCCACCTTTGCCCAGCGTGCCTATGACCAGATTGAGCACGATGTGGCGCTTCAGCACCTGCCGGTGTTTTTCGCGGTGGACCGCGGCGGCATCGTTGGCGCGGATGGTCCGACTCATCACGGGCTCTTTGATATTGCCTGCTTCAGGCAGTTCCCCGGTTTCACGGTGTTTACGCCGTCAGACGAAAACGAGTGCCGGCTCGCGCTGAATACCGCGTATAGCCTCGACACACCGACCGCCGTCCGATACCCCCGCGGGAAGGGGCCCGGAACTCCGGTGACAGCGGTGAACGGCGAGACGATCCCGATCGGGAAGAGTGTTGAGGCGGTGAGACTCCCGGATGATGTCCCTGAGGGACAGCGGGTCATTTTCCTCGCGTTCGGCGCGATGACCTGGCGGCTCATGGACGCGGTGAAGCAGCTGCGTGCGGGGCTGATCGATATGCGGTTCGCGAAGCCGCTTGACCGTGAGGCGATTCTTGACGCTGCACGGCGCGCGGATCTTCTTGTGACCGCTGAAGAGGGTGTGATTGAAGGCGGCGCGGGGGACGGCGTTCTTGAAGTGCTGGCGGAGGCTGATGCCGAAGTGCCGGTGCTGCAGCTCGGAGTCCCGGATCGGTTCCTTCCGCACGGCTCGATTGATGCGCTTTTCAGACTGTGCGGCCTCGATACCGACTCAGTGGTGCGGCGGGTGACCGAACGGCTCAGGAAATAGGCAGGATAGGGGAAGAGATGCTCCGCGGAACCTCTCCCTCTTCCGGCAAACTGCGTTATAAAGAACTTTTCCCGGGGCTCTGCCCCGGATTTTCATTCTTTCAGAAGATTTGACCATGCGTGTGGAACACCAGATTTCTCTTTCTCCCTTCACTACCTTCGGAGTCGAAGCCCGGGCTAAACGCCTGGTGAGACTTGAGTCCCGTGAGGATCTTGAAGCGCTGCGGACAGTGAGAGAGAAGGATGAACCGCTCCTCATTATCGGGGCCGGGTCAAATATTCTGTTCACGAAAGATTTCGATGGGCTCGTGGCCCTGAACCGTATAACGGGGGTTGAGGAACTCCCGCGGGGTGACGCCGGTGAGTATCGCTTCAGAGCGGGGTCTGGTGAAAACTGGAGTCCGCTTGTGAGCCGGATGACTGAATCCGGGCACCCGGGGCTCGAGAACCTCGTGCTGATTCCGGGGTCAGTCGGCGGCGCTGCGGTGCAGAATATCGGGGCCTATGGGATTGAAGCCGCGGAGCGGATTGATGCGGTGGAGATTTTTGATCTTGAAAGCGGTGAATTCCGGACGCTTTCCACGGAAGAGTGTGACTTCGGTTACCGGAGCTCAGTGTTTAAGAGTGAGGAAGGAAAGAACTGGGTGATCGTCTCCGTGACGTTCCGGCTTCCGAATGAAAAGGACTGGACCCCGGTGACGGGCTATAAGGGGCTTTCCGCCGCGCTTGAAGGAAAGGAAGTGACGCCGCGCTCAGTGCTCGTCGCGGTCGAAGCGCTTCGCCGCTCGAAGCTCCCGGACCCGAAGGAATTCGGGAACGCCGGCTCATTCTTTAAGAACCCGGTTGTGCCTGAGCTGCAGGCGAGGGCGCTGCTTGAAGATTATCCGCAGCTCGTTGCTTACCCTCTGGGGGGACGGCGGACAAAGCTCGCGGCCGGGTGGCTCATTGATGCTGCCGGATTCCGAGGCCGTGTTCTGGGGAACGCCGCGGTCTGGGATCGACAGGCGCTGGTACTCGTGAATCGGGGAGGGGCGACCGGGAAAGAAGTGAAGGCGCTCTGCGACGAAGTGATCCATGCGGTGAATGCGAAGTTCGGAATCGAGCTCACCCCGGAAGTGGAGATCCTGTGACGAAACATTGCCGCAGGAGCTTCTGGCAACATTCCGTTATAGATCATCGGGTTTTTACCTAAAAAGCGGGGGCTTTTCCCGCGGTCATCCCGTCCAGAATGAAACACGTCGGACGGCGATTCATGTTCCGGTTCTGAAGAAAAATCAGAGCCATGCCATCCGGCTTTCCAATAGGAAATCAATATAGATGGCTGATCAGACTGCTAGCTACAGCCTCGGCGAAGAGATCGCGAACAGTGTGACGCACGGTGTCGCCGCGATCTTCTCCGTGGTTGGGCTGATTCTCATGGTGACGCTTGCCGCGCTCCGCAGCCAGTCTGCGGTTGCGGTAACGGCGGTGGCAATTTTCGGGGCTTCGATGATTGTGCTGTACACGGCATCGACCCTTTATCACGCAATTACGAACCGAAAAGCGAAAAAGATCCTTCAGGTCTTTGATCACTCATCGATCTATCTTCTGATTGCGGGGAGCTATACGCCGTTCTGCCTGATTACGCTTCAGGGGACGCTCGGCTGGACGCTCTGCATTGCGGAGTGGGTGCTCGCGGCCGTTGGTATTCTCCTGCAGCCGATTCTCATGAAGCGGGGAAACTTTATCAACTGCCTGATCTATCTCGCGATGGGGTGGCTCGTGCTTCTCGTGATCAAGCCGCTTGTTGCGGCTCTTCCCGCGGGCGGTCTCTGGCTTCTCGTGGCGGGCGGCCTCGCGTATTCAGTCGGCGTTTTCTTTTACGTGATGAACCGGATCCCGTTTAATCACGCGATCTGGCACGTCTTCGTTTTTGCCGGCACACTGCTGCAGTTCCTGTCGGTGTTCTTTTACGTGCTTCCGGCGTCATTCGCGGCGGCGTAGAAAGCAATCGAAAGACAAAGAATAACAATAATGCCGGTGTTCCTTAAAAAGAACGCCGGCATTTTTCGTTGGAACGCCCAGCAGCCTCAGTGCGTCTTTTCGGGGCTGTGGAGCGTGAGAAGCGTGATTTCAGTCGGCGCTCCGATGCGGGTCGGTGTGCCGCTCCAGGAGCCGATGCCAGGCGACACATAGAACGGGATATTCCCGACGTGGTAAAGCCCCCGGACGTAGCCGTGGTTCTGGAGCCAGACAGACGGATACATGATGAAGATCTGACCGCCATGCGTGTGGCCCGCGAGCAGGAGATCAAGCCCCCAGCGCGGATCAGCCCATTTGGCGGCGTCTTCCGGCCGGTGGATCAGTCCGATACGAAGCGCGTTGCTCGCGTCAGCGCCAAACGTCGCCTTTTCAATATCAGGTCCCGGGTATCCGTACTGGATACCGGAGCGGTCCGTCATGCCGACCACCGTGATGACATCGTCACCCTTACGGAATTCGACATGTCCGTTTTCGAGGAATGGAACGCCGATCGATTTGTAGTAGTGGCGCCAGGCCGTGTAATCCACATAGTAATCGTGGTTCCCCGGAATCATCACGACCCCGATCTTCGCCTTCAGATCGTGAAGGAACGGCATGATGGCGCGGCGTGACTGCGGCGTGCCGTCCGCGATGTCGCCCGTAATGAAGATGAAGTCAGGATTCTGGGCATTCACCTTCTTCACGAGATCCGTAAACCGCTCTTTTTCGTAAAGCGGGGAAACGTGAATATCGGTGAGCTGCACAATTTTCAGGCCATCGAGATCGGCAGGGAGCCGGGGTACGGTGACGGCAACATTTTTCACCGGAGGATCCGTCTTCACGTTCCATCCGCCCCAGACCGCTAACACCGCGCAGAGCGCGAGAAGTCCTCCATAGAGCTTAAGCGGCATTCGGTTTCCGCAGCGCCGCCCGCGGAAAAGCCGTGTGATGATGAAGGAAATCAGCCAGATGACATCCAGAATCAGCAGGAAAACAGAAAAAAATGCCGCTGTGCTGAAAAAGACCCCGATCACTGAGAGAGCTTCATGTGCGTTCGGCCACGGGTGCGTGACCCCAAGCATCATGAGGTAGGGGTAGAGTCCCATCGACAGCGCGATGAGAACCGCGAGAAAGATCCGCAGCCCCGGATTCTTTCCGCGAAGAATCTGATACGCCCGGATCTCGAGATACAGCGCTATGAGAGACAGGGCGACATAGTAAAAAGGTGTCATAACTTCAATTCTCAATCCTGTTTCTTTTCATGATAATGTCGTGAGACGAAAAAGGTAATGAGAATCGGGTTCCACTACGCCTGCCGGCTGCGATTCATCTTTACTGAATACAAAAAAAGCGCACTGAAATCAGTGCGCTTTTTTTCCGGCGGGAAGGAGACCAGTGCTCCTTCCGGATCGGACGCTATTAGGCCATCGCCTTGATAGCGGCAGACAGACGGCTCTTCTGACGGGCAGCGGCGTTCTTGTGGAGAACGTGGCGGCAGGAGAGACGGTCGAGGATGCCGGAGGTCTTCTTGAATTCTTCAGCAGCAGCGGCCTTGTTGCCAGCGGCGACGAGCTTCTCGACAGCCTTGATGGCGGTGCGATAACGGGTGCGCTGAGCGGTGAGGCGGAGGTTGTGCTCGATGTCCTGACGAACGCGCTTGCGAGCCTGCTTGGTATTTGCCATTTTGAATTTCCTTTTCGAAGTTGCCCGGCGGAATCTCGATCCCGGTGGGGCTTATGTTTAAAGTCTGCCATGCGGCAGAAACGCAAAATATAGCAGAAAAAGACTTTTTGTTCAATAAGAAGGGAGTTATCCGCGTAAAAGCGCTAAACTCACCCTTTCTTTTCCGGAAACACCTGTCTTGCCGACGGCCCGGATGCCGTCAGTCGGGACAATGCCGCTGTCTTTTCACTCATGAATCTATTCCGAGCCGCTGCCTCAATTTCGCTTCTTACGCTCGTCTCCCGCATTACGGGCGTCGTGCGCGATATGCTGATCGCCCGATTCTTCGGCGCGTCCGTTCAGACTGACGCGTTTTACGTGGCCTTCAGGCTCCCGAATCTGCTCAGGCGGCTGTTTGCGGAAGGGGCGTTTCAGCAGGCTTTCGTCCCGATGGTGGCTTCTGTCCGCCAGACGGAGGACGAAGAGCGGACGAAGCGCTTCGTGGATCATGTGTTCTCGATTCTGGCCCCGGTTGTCATTCTGGTGAGTATCCTCGGCGTTCTGATCGCGCCGGTGCTGGTCTGGCTGATCGCGGCAGGGTTCCGTTCGGATCCGGAGGAATTTTCTCTCGCCACGTCGCTCACCCGGTGGATGTTCCCCTATATCGCGTTTATGAGCCTGGTTGCCATGAGCGCCGCGGTGCTGAACACCTATAAGAGTTTCCGGATCCCGGCGGTCACCCCGGTGCTCCTTAATCTCTCCTTCATCGCCTGCTCGCTCCTTCTCGCGCCCCACATGTCGCAGCCAATCTACGCACTGGTGATCGCGGTGATTCTCGGCGGTATCGCGCAGCTCGCGTTTCAGCTTCCGGCGCTGAAGAAGATCGGCATGATTCCATCCTTCACCGGATTCAGAACCGCGCTCGCTGATTCTTCAGTGATCATGACCATGAAGCAGATGGTGCCGGCGCTGTTCGGCGTTGCCGTGGCGCAGCTTTCCATTCTGATCAACACAAATATCGCGTCGCATCTTGAGCGCGGCGCGGTCACATGGCTTAACTACGCGGACCGTCTGATGGAATTTCCGACGGCGCTTCTCGGGGTCGCGGTGGGCACGGTGCTTCTCCCGTCACTCTCAGCCGCTCACGCCGCAGGGAATGAGGATCGTTATAACGAACTCCTTGACCATGGCCTGCGGCTCATCGTGCTCCTTGGCATTCCGGCCGCGATCGGGCTTTTCGCCTGCGCGGATGGGCTTGTTGCGTTCCTTTTCGGAGGACGCGCTTTTACCGGAGAGGATGTCCGGCAGACCGCTTACGGTGTAATCGGTTACTCGGTGGGGCTTCTTGGGCTTATCGCGATGAAAATCGTGGCCCCGGCGTTTTACGCGAGAAAGGATATCCGGACGCCGGTCCGGGTGGCGGCGCTGAGTCTCGTCTGCGTGCAGGTCTTCAACCTCATCACGGTGCCGCTTTTCCATCAGGCGGGACTCGCTCTTTCTGTCGGTCTCGGGAGCCTTGTGAATTCAGGAACGCTGCTCTATCTGCTTCGGAAGCGCGGCATTTACCGCCCGCTTCCCGGGTGGAAGAAGCACTTCCTCGCGATCATCTGCTCGTCATTTGTCATGCTCTGCGTGCTGCTTGGCGTGCAGTGGAATATCGACTGGTCAGCGCTTTCCGATCCCTGGATACGGCGTGCCGCGAAGGTGCTTGCGATCTGCGCGTTCGGTGCCGCGGTTTACGGCGCGGGCATGGTTTTCTTCGGATTCCGCCCGCGGGATCTTCGCCCTCCGAAAGATCGGGCGGACGAAGAATAAAGCATCAGGAGAGCTGCCTCAGAACGGCAGCTCTTTTACTGGATAGGCGACCAGTTCGTCATCCTCCATCGTGTCAAGGCCTTCCGCCCCGCATCGGGCGGTGTTCACCGCGTAGTTCAGTTTGGCGTAGGCCGCAGCGATCTCTTCCGTCAGAATTTCCTCAGCTTCTTCCGGGTGGCGGGAAAGGGAGTCGATCGCCGTATCAAGCGCGTCCCGCGCGTCTTCCAGCGTTGCAAGGAGCCAGTCAGCCTGGATCGGATCAGTCATTCGGAAAACCTCATTTTTTTAGGTGGATGATGGAATGCCTCATCATATTCGGTTTTACTGAATTCAGAAGACTCCCCAAAACCGCGGCAAATCACATACAATCAAAAGAACGCTGTACGAAAACACCGCCATTTCAGGCGGATTCAACAGAGGACATCAGTCTTTAAGGACAAGCATGCCGGGTTCTTCGATCGGACGCCTTTTCAGGGTGGAAAATTTCGGTGAAAGCCACGGGCCCGCCATCGGCTGCGTGGTGGACGGGTGCCCGGCTGGACTGATGCTGTCTGAGGCCGACATCCAG
>ULSE01036120.1_pt1 | contig 24221 bp, 20 predicted proteins | sample 1956061 | NCBI WGS metagenome assembly ULSE01 (sample SAMEA4835700, study PRJEB28245) | human gut metagenome | biome: gut microbiome; material: fecal sample | place: Denmark | collected 2008 | reverse complement strand
GGATCAACACCTCGATTGCCAAGGCATTTCTGATCCGCGGGGCTGACCGCCGAAATTCCATCGAATATCCCAGCCGGGAGTGGGGGTATGGGACGTTAAACCTATATAACTCTTTTTTATCCATGAGAAGTTAATTAACTTCTGCTGTTTTCTCTTCACACACAAATTGCTTTTCCGGATCCTTACATCGCTAACTTTCACCACATCCTTGACACCGTTCACCGATCATGTTCCTGAAAAGCTATTATCCCCGCATCTCTATCCGCGGACCGCCCTTCTTCTCCAGATACGGGCGCGTGATCACAACGGAGCCGATATTCGGATCTTTCGGGATCTCATACATGATATCCATCATAAAATCCTCTAAAATTGCACGCAACGCACGGGCACCCGTATCTTTTTCCAGCGCCCGCTCGGCGATCCACTCCAGTGCATCGTCCTCAAACACCAGTTTGACCTCATCCAGCGCCAGCAGGCGCTCATACTGCTTGAGGATCGCATTTTTCGGTTCTTTCAGAATCCGCATCAGCAATTCCCTTGTCAGCCCCTGCAGGCTCACAAGAACCGGCAGACGTCCGAGAAACTCTGGAATCATGCCAAAATTCCGCAGATCTTCCGTTGTCACCTGGCTCAAAATATCCGGATCATTGTCAAATTCATCCTTCAAATGGGAGTTGAAGCCCATCGTGGAACGCTTTTTCAGGCGCTCCTTGATGATATCATCCAATCCCGGAAACGCGCCGCCACAGATAAACAGGATGTTGTTCGTATCCACAGTCGCCATCGGCGTGAGCGCATTCTTCTGGTTTGAGCCGACCGGCACCTCTACCTGGCTGCCTTCCAGAAGTTTTAAAAGTTCCTGCTGTACCGACTCACCGCTGACATCGCGGCTCATCGTATTTTTCTTTTTCGCAATTTTATCGATCTCATCGATGAAAATGATGCCTTGCTCAGCTTTCTCCACATCATTTCCAGCCGCTGCCAGAAGCTTGGAGACTACGCTTTCTATATCATCTCCGATATATCCAGCTTCCGTGAGCGCCGTCGCATCCGCGATCGCCAGCGGCACATCCAAAAGCTTCGCCAGTGTCTTGACCAGGTACGTTTTTCCGCTTCCGGTCGGTCCCAGCATCAGGATGTTGGATTTCTCAATCTCCGGCTCGCCGCCCTGCATCTGCATTCCCTGTGCCGCCGCGTTTTCCGCCTTTTCTTCCGTATTTTCATTTGCCCGAAGCTCGTCCTGCTGCCGGAGAATCACGCGCTTATAATGGTTGTAGACTGCCACTGAAACTGCCCGTTTCGCCCGCTCCTGCCCGATCACATACGCATCCAGCTGTGCCTTGATCTGGTGCGGTGCCGGAACATCCTTCATCGTCAGAAATTTCTCCGCGTCTTTTGCCTTGCTCTTTTTCTTGATCTTATTTTTCTCTGGAATCTCTGTATTCGGCATCTGCATACCCGCAAAATCATTGAGATTCATGTTCATAAACGGCATATTTTGAAGCTTGGAAAAGTCCATGCCCGACTTGGAAATCGAGTCAAATGCTTTCTGCATACACTCATGGCAGAAATTCATCCCGCCCGGCATCGTGATCATCTCTCCCGCCTTGCTCTCCGGGCGGCGGCAGACATAGCAGATTTTCTCGTAATCATCCGAATGATCTGTACTGGTTTTATTTGTATCTGTTTCGTTTATATTGGTTGTCGTATCTATATTCTGGTTATCACTCATATTTTTATATTTCCTCCAATCTGAAAGCACCTTTTCATTTTATCATAGCTTGTGAAAAACGTAAATCATAACAGCAGCCGTCATTTCATTTTAAAAATACAAAAATTTCCTATGAAACAAAAAGACAGATGAATCACCGCCCTCTCTGATTACAAGAGGATCTACCGGCGGTTCACCTGCCTTCTTTTCTATATCTTCCTGATTTTATTCATTTCCGCTTCGTAACAGTTCCGTATCTTCACCGTTACGGGCAAATATCCATTCCAGCCCACTTCGCTGATGGGGTATTTTCTATCTTCCCAGTTTTCTCTGCGGACTTGCCTGTGATTCACTCTGGCTCTCGTTCTGGCTATCCTGGCTCTGCGGCATATCGCTCTTGGAGCCCAGTGTAATCTGTACGTTTCTCTCGACATATTTGCCATTTTCCAGACTCTGTACCGTCATGGTAACGGTGGAACCTGCCTTATAGTAAGTCAGCAGTTTCTTGAGATCATCACCATTCTTTACCTTCTCACCGTCAAACTTGGTGATAATATCGCGCTCCCGCAGATCCGACCTGGATGCCGCGCCGCCCGCAACAATCTTGTATACATAGATACCTTCCGGCATGCCATACGCCTGCGCCATCTGGCTGTCGATATTCTGAAGCTGGATTCCCAGATAGCCCTGCTCATTCTCATCGACAGCTACCTTCGTCGTCTTCGTCATCAGGTCGCTGATAATATCCTTTGCCTGTGAAATCGGGATCGCATAGCCGATGCCCTCAACACTGGTGTCCGAATACTTCGCCGCATTGATACCGATAACTTCACCGTTCATATTTAAAAGTGCGCCGCCGCTGTTGCCTGGGTTGATCGCCGCATCGACCTGCAGAAGTGTCCGCTCTACGTCGTTGATGGTTAGCTTTTTATTTAAAGCGCTGACATAACCGACGGTAACCGACTGCCCCTGTCCCAGTGCGTTACCGATTGCCACAACACCCTGTCCCAGCTTCAGGGAATCAGAATCGCCCAGATCGGCTGCCTTAATCTGTTTTCTCGTTTCTTCCGGTATATCCGAAAGCTGTACGGCAATGACTGCCAGATCCGAATCGGAATCAGTACCTTTGACCGCTGCCTTAACGCTCTGGTTATCAATAAAGGTAACCGAAAGTTCCTCGGAATCTTCAACGACATGGTTATTGGTAATAATCAGAAGTTCCGTGTCATTCTGTCCGGCAATGATTCCGGAACCGCTGCTCGGCACCTCGTACTGCTGCTGACCAAACAGCCAGTTGTCCTGTGTATAAATCATCTTGTTGTTGATCGCTACAACGGACGGCATCGCTTTCTCTACAATCGAAGAAACATCGTTGCCAATGGAGGCCTGCGTTTTAGTTCCCGCATCTGCCTGTGTCTCCTGGGAAACCTGACCGATCGTTTCCTGTGCGGTCTCACCCGGAAGAAGTCGGTTTGAAAGTGCATTCCCGCCGCCCAGGGTTCCGCCTGCCACACAGCCAAACAAAATGCCCGACATCACAAGTGCCGCAATTTTCTTACCAGTATTCTTAGAGCCATGTCCCCGGCCACTCCGTTCTTCCGGAATATAGCTGCGTTCCGGCTGCTTCTCTGCATTCTCTTTCGGATCTGCTCCGGCTGCTGCCTCCGGTTCTCCATCGAGACTGCCCCGGTAACGGGAATCATGATAACCGCCATAATCGGAAGTTTCTTCTTTTTTAGCAGTATCGTTATTCTTTTCCTCATACGCGCTGTCCGAATAAGCGCCCTCCGTATAATCTACATCCTGATCGTGTCTCTCATTTCTTTCATTCTCGTCATACATATATTCATACCTCCTGTTCTCAGGGATCACAGCCGCGTACTGTCCATTTTGCGAACCTTCCCGCAGCGGATTGTTCATACTCTTATATTCTATCTCAGGCTTTCTGCCCTCTCTCTGTTTACATGAGATAGTCTATCAGTTATTTGTGATGTAATTGTGAAAATAAAATCATAAATCTGTGAAGCTTAAAAACATCTCTCGGTTTTCACTTGTCAGTCCTTCTCTCCTCTTGTATACTTAATGAATGAAACGAATTTTACATTTTATATGAAAGGACTGTTACATCCATGATGAATACACAGGCAGTTGTCCATATCCGCAAAGGCGAGGCTCGTTCCCTGAAAGCCGGCGGTATGTGGATCTATGATAATGAAATTGAACGAATTGAGGGCGAATTTGAAAATGGCGATATCCTTCGTGTCGAAGATTTTAACGGTTATCCGCTCGGATGTGGTTTTATCAACACCCGCTCCAAGCTTACCGTGCGGATGCTTTCCCGCAAAAAGGATACTGTCATCGACGATGCTTTTATCGAAATGCGCGTCCGCAATGCCTGGGAATACCGCCGTCAGACAGTTGATACCAGCAGCTGCCGCCTGATTTTCGGCGAAGCAGATTTCCTTCCGGGCATCGTGATCGACAAATTTTCCGATGTGCTGGTCGTTGAATCCCTGGCGCTCGGTATCGACCGTCTGAAACCGCTGATTCTGGAAAAACTCGTCAAGGTGCTTGAGGAAGACGGCATTCATATCCGCGGTATTTACGAGCGCAGCGACGCTAAAGTCCGCTTACAGGAGGGCATGGAGCGCTATAAGGGCTTTATCGGGGAACCATTTGATACAAAAGTAGAGATCGTTGAAAATGGTGTCCGCTATCTGGTAGATGTCAAGGACGGGCAGAAAACTGGCTTTTTCCTCGACCAGAAATACAACCGTCTGGCAATCCAGCGTCTCTGCCCGGGCAAACGCGTTCTGGACTGTTTTACCCACACCGGCTCCTTTGCCTTAAATGCAGCCGTCTCCGGCGCCAAAGAGGTCATCGGCGTGGATGCGTCCGAACTTGCCGTCGCACAGGCGCGTGAAAATGCAGAGTTAAACGGTGTTTCCGGCACTACCACCTTTCAGTGCGCGGATGTCTTTGACCTGCTTCCGGAATTAGAGGCAAGAGGTGAGCAATTTGACGTCGTGATCCTCGATCCGCCTGCCTTCACAAAATCCCGCAGCTCGGTCAAAAATGCCATCAAGGGCTACCGCGAGATCAATATCCGCGGTCTGCGTCTGGTAAAGGACGGCGGCTACTTCGCTACCTGCTCCTGCTCCCATTTCATGACGCCGGAGCTCTTCACAAAGGCGATTCAGGAGGCAGCCCGCAGCGCCCACCGCCGCCTGCGCCAGATCGAATACCGCACCCAGGCAGCCGACCATCCGATTCTGTGGGCGGGGGATGAGACGTCCTATTATCTGAAGTTCTACATTTTTCAGGTAGTAGATGAGAAGTAACTTTTCAGAATGCCTGAAACTTTTGATTTATGCGGTTTACAGCACACCTGCTAAAAATGTAAAACTATCGTAACCTATCGGAAAATGGTGTAATTTTATAACCAAATGGTGTAGTAAATGGTGTAAATCAAAAGGGGTGCAGATGTTAAAAGGGATATTCCAAATGATTTTTCTGGAATATCCCTTATGTATTATTCTTCTTTATCTCCTGCCTGATACCATTTCATCCGGCTTGGTTTTTCTTCATAGATAATCTGCTCATGGTCTGTATCATTGATAAAAACAATGATATGGTATAATTCATCACATTGTTCTTTATTTAATCCATTTGAAAAATTCAAAAAAGCTTTACGAACCTGATGCTCATTATCATACAATCCCAGATACTCCATTTTATCAGGATTCTTTTTTGTTATAACAAAATTATATTTTTCCATGGCTGATACTTAATTATCCTCTACTCTGAAACTTGATAATATAGCTGTTACCTCTTTTTGTTCATCTTCTGTAAATTGTCCGTCTGGTGTTTCTGCCACAAATGAAACATATCCACTATACCAGAACGTGTTTTGAATAAACATAGGAAGATTGCTTGTTTCTTCTATTCCAGTGCTGCTTTCTGGCAAAACAGCATAAGAAACTGCTCCGTCCGTATCTACAAAATCTGACTCTGTAAGCATATCCATTGTACCTGTGATTTTGGTTTCGGCTACTACAAATTTTCCTAAATCTGCATAGTTTCTTGCATCCACATAACCGGGAATAAACTGGGAATCTGCCACAGCAGAAAGCTCAATCCTTGTCATATCAGTTGCCGAACCAGACCCTAACTGTCCTTCTGCAACACCACCGATATAAGTATATGTTATGGTTGAACCTCTTTCGTTTGTAAGCACTACTGTTTCATCAGTCTGTGATACCTCTTCTTTGGTTACCGTCCAATTTTCCGGGAAATCAAACAAAAAACAGGGATATGATACTGCGTTTACCGTTCCAAATTGCGTTACATATGTGTGGTCTAATTTTAATTCCTGAGTATCAGAATCTTCTTCATTTTCCAAGATTGGTGTTTCTTCAGAACTGCTAACAATGTTGTCTGTTTCTTCCTGCGTACTCTCTTCTACAGGTACAGGGGGTGTTTCAGAACCACAGGCAGTACAGCTTGCAAGTATTCCTATCATCATAAGGAAGCCTAATCTTCTGGTTAATTTCATAAATTGTCAAATCTCCTTTATACGTTGGGTGTTTCTTTTTCATATTGTCTGTAACAATCTTCGCCACAATTTTTGCAGACATAATGAATTTCGTATGTTCTTCTTGTTCCCGGAATATACTGCTCCTGCGTACCAACAACATTTCCGTTACGATTTCTGGTTTTTACTTCCTGCAAAATAGAAATACGTTCAGAACTAACCAGCTCTTTTCCTATCCGTTTTAATGCAAACCGTTTTTTACAAGTAGGACACTTATACATAGCACCTAAAGAAAAATAAAGGATAAGAAATGCAAGAAATATTATAAATGCAACAAAAAAAATCATTTGATATAGTGGATATATTTCTAGTTTTACCATAATCGGACTGAAAATGATACAGAACAGGAAAAATCCCAGAAGTTTAAGTTTCCAGGTACTTATCGATATAAAACTGTATACATATTCCAGAAAAGTCTCTTTCGCATTTTGTAAATCTGAAAAACTGAATGCTGAAGCCCTTTTGCCCATTGATGTTTCTGGTTTATTTTCTCTATTCATAAGAAAATTGGCAATCTGTTTTCCCCTCTGCTCAATACACTTATTTACTGTTTGAAAAAATATCTCATATTCTTTTAAGGTTTTCGGAAGCGGATTCTCTAAGGAATGTCCCAGAAAAAATTTCTTCGGTACTCCTTTTTTATCTACAAATGCTTCTAAATAATTTTCTTTTACAAAATTTTCCCATGTTCCAAATAGTTGTAACCATGCTTCGCAATACTGAATAGCTGATTCTTTATTTTTTGCATAAGTAAACAAACGCTCTAATGCTCCGTGATTACAAATATCTGTCATATTAGAATTATCTGTGTACCATTGGAATATCTGCGTCAGTGTCAAATCCCATGAATCCCATTTAGCATATTCTCCACTTCGTCCAGTATTAAATCCGCTCGGAACAGGTATAAAATTACCAATAGAGTGTGTTAATTGCAAAAAACGTCCTGCTTCTGGCGACAATTTTATTTTTTCCATATTTCTAAGAAAATAGAGTTCCCACATATTCCCTTGTATTTTACTCTGACCAGACATTTTTAACTGAATATAATTTTTTATAGGAATTCCTGCACTGGTCATGGTATCCCCTCTATAGGTTATATCTCCGTTTGTTACTTCATACTTGACCGCCGTAGATGGTTGTTGCTCACTCCAGTATCCGTCAAGCCAATGATATGCTTTCAGATAAGAAGTAGTCATTTCTTCACATACATCGCAATCAAATTGTTTCAAATCAGTATCACTCAAATAAGATGACAGTTTGTAAATCAAGAATCTTTGCAAATTCTGTCTTGCTGTACTTGTTTCCTGATGATACTGCTCTAAATAGTATGGCATTTCCAGTACACCGGAAAAGTCTTGCTTTGCTTCCAGTAAATCAATCAAATTATTTTTCACATCGTAATCATATCTGTAAACCATGCGAACCCTCCTTTTTGTCAATTCTACCATACTGAATTTAATTTGCAATATATTCTGCAATGCAATACGCAATGCTTATTTATATAGTGATTAGCAATATGATAGTAATGACAGGAGGTAATGCTTATGGCTTTTCAATTAAAACCAAACCGAAAAGAATCAGAAAATAAGACTATACGCTTCCCAGTAGAACTAATTGATAGAATTGATAAAGCAATCATCAATCAGGATGTGACATTTTCCAGTTTTGTCATTCAGGCATGTGAATATGCCTTAAATGATATGGATACCTCTAAAAACCAGTGAAAGGGGGATGTAATATGTCTACAATAAATGACCAAATGATTGCAGGATACGATTACAAAGAATGGGTACGTCTGGAAAGTCTGTTTCTAAAAGACTATGAAAATTCAACCAGATACAACAAGCCATTTAGCGCACTGATTAGTGATGTACTTGAAAATGAGACCTATAAATCTTTTGCTGATAAGACAGGATTAAGTGAAAATATGCTTTATCGGTTAAAGAAACAGATTGATGAAAAAGACCCGCCACAGAGAAATACGCTTATTACAGTTTGTATTGCCTATAAATTAGATTTAATGATGGCACAAGCCCTGCTTTATAGTCTTGGACTGGGATTCAATCGTTTTAACAAAAGGGACTATGCTTATACATTTCTTTTAACCCAGTGTCGCGACAGGAGCATAGACCAGTGTAACGAGATACTAGGACAACTTGGTATCGAACAAAAATACTGGCTTGGTACTTATTGCAGAAGAAAAGTTACAAAACGTAAGAAAAAAGGTTCATAAATAACTGTTTCATGCACGTTGAATCATCAGCGTGCATTTTTCTTTCACATTTTTTACATGGTCTGTAAAAAATCCCACCTGTTTATCACATTTTTTCGCTACTCTGAAAATTGTTTTTGAAAAATCCCTTATTTCATGCACATTTCCGTTTCTACTTGTCATGTAATATCCAACGGCTTTATTTTCCGCTATAATCCGATTCATAAGTTGCGCGACTTAGAAAAATTCAAATTTTGGAGGATAACATACATGAAATTAAGTGAAGTAGTTTTTGATTTTAACGAAACCTTTGGAGAACTGATGTTAATCGGAGAACCGAAAGAAGTCTATGTCTATGCAGATGGAAAACGTACAAATGAACTGGAAGCTATCGGCTACCCGGTTATTTCTACAAGACAGTGGGAAAAGTTCGTGGTTAAAGTAAAAGAGACTGTTCCGTCTGTAGAATTTAACGGAAAACCGACTCCGGTTATCTTTAACAATCTGGATGCGAAACTCTGGCAGGATTTTAGAAGCAATGAAATCAAAATCAGTGCCGTAGCTGATCAGGTTGAGATTGTCAATCCACCCAGACTGCGAGTAAATAAGGGAGACGCACAGGCATGAAATACCACAGAGTAACTGCCCATTCCTTTTGGTGGTTAAAATGGTGCTGTAGCCTGTATATGCTTCTCATGGTTATCTTTTTGACAGCTTGCGTAGTAACCAAAAACATAAGTTTTACAATCGTATTGGCTGTCATGATTCTGATTTTGGTTATGTTTTTTACAGTAGTACGACATACCAACTTCTACAAGGCGGGAAAAATCTCCCGCCTTATTCAGAAGCATATTGAAGAAAATCAATTATATGAAACGGCATTTCGGGGAAGAAAGAAAGTTTACACATTTTACCCACAAACGGATTGGTGTATGGACACAGCTTCTAATACGCTGCATATCCGCTTCCGGCTGTCTGGAAACCAGATCAATCTGCGGGGACTGGAAACAAGGTTAGCTGACCGTCTGGAAAAGGTATGCCTGAACATATATGAAAAAAGGGGCTACATAGAATATCTGTTTGAATTAGAGCAGGAAAAAGCTCTTGTTATTTCGTCTAAAGCAGATATTCCGGGGGATTCCGGAGAAACTACAGTTTACCTCTCCCCATCCCTTATATGGAATTACAGAAAGATTCCCCACTTTCTGATTGTTGGTTCTACCGGTTCAGGCAAAACAACTTTTACACGCTTTATTATTTCTAGTCTGTTAAAATGCGGTGTCCGTATCCTTTATCTGGATGTAAAAAGGGACGTTGAAATGGAGCAATTTTGTCATGGAAATATTGCAATTACTTATGCGTATGAACCAAAACAGATAGCCGAAGAAATTTCGCTCATAACAGAAGAATTACAAAGCAGGACAGTCGATATTTCCAATATGGAACAACAGGGAATTGATGGAAATATGGATTTTAATTTTAATCCTGTCTGTGTTATCTGTGATGAAATTATCCTGATGAAACTGGTCTTTCCGGACAAGCTGTATAAAGAAACTTTAGGTAAAATCAATGCTATTATTGTCAGCGGGCGAAGCAAAAATATTTATGCCGGATTGATTTCACAATCTGGATTAGCAGAATATTTCGGGAACAGCGGTATCCGTGGGAATATCGGCTTAAAAGTTGCTCTCGGTCAAATGTCAGCCAGTGAATACAGTATGATTTTCGGAACTGAATATGCAGATGTTAAAAACCTTCGCTATGGAGAAATTGGCTCTGGTTTGATTATGAGAACCGGGCTTGACAGCAGACCACGGGAATTTATAGCACCTTATATTAAAAATCACGCACTTGATTAGTCAGGTTAAAAGCAATGGGGAATAAAAAGTTTCTGCCCCAGTGACCGCCAACGGCGGGGAACTGGGGCGGTACAACCCCTTTAGTATTACAAGGGGTTGTAGCAATCCTCTGATTATCCAATAAAATCAAGTGTTTTAGGCTGTTACATCATTTTGTAGCAGGTAGGAGAATCTTATGGAAGAAAAGAAAATACAGGAATCAAAAGACCGACAGGCACGAAAATATAATATAACGCTTAATAATCCTCTTAGTATGATTCCGCCTATGACACATCCGCAAATTAAAGAAGAAATTGGAAAACTTGGCTCTGTATCTTACTGGTGTATGGCGGATGAAATCGGGCTGAAAGAGCAGACACCACATACACACATCTATTTGTACAGTGCTTCGCCTATCCGCTTCTCTACGGTAAAAAAGCGTTTTCCACAGGGACACATAGAATCAGCTTATGGCTCATCAGCAGAAAATAAAGATTATATCCTGAAAGCCGGAAAATGGAAAAATACCTCTAAAACAGAAACTTCCATTGCCGGAACTTTTGAAGAATACGGCATTATGCCCGCTAAAGAAACCATGAGCGAAAAAGGTGAATTGCAGTTTATCTACGATATGATAGAAAGCGGACTAAGCACAGCAGAAATACTAAAATCATTTCCACAGGCTATGCGGTATCTGGACAAAATAGACAGGGCAAGACAGCTTTTAATAGAGGATGAATATAAAAATACATGGCGTGAACTTACGGTTACTTATATCTTCGGAAAAACTGAAACTGGTAAAACACGGTCTGTCATGGAGAAATACGGATATAGTAATGTGTTTCGTGTGACAGATTACATACATCCATTTGACAGCTATAAAAATCACAGCGTTATTATCTTTGAAGAGTTCCGAAGCAGTCTGAAAATACAGGATATGCTCAATTATCTGGACGGCTATCCCTGTGAACTGTCTGCCCGGTATAACAACAAAACAGCCTGCTATCTGGAAGTCTATATTATTTCTAATATTCTTCTGGAACAACAGTATGTAAATATACAGGCAGAAAGTCCGGCAACATGGGAGGCTTTTCTACGTCGGATACATCAGGTTATTTTCTATCAGGATGCAGAACACATTATAACCTACTCTTCGGTAAAAGAATATCTTGAAAGAAATAACAACTTCCAGCCACTAACAAAGGCTGAACAGTGTTCTATACCGTTCAAGGAATAGCCTATGGAAAAGAAGCTATTGACCCTGAAAGAATTATGCTCCTACCTTGGAATTGGAGAAACGAAAGCAAGGGAACTTGTCAGAGGTAAAAACGGATTCGGTGTACAGATTGGGAACCGATGGTATGCCGATAAAAACAAGCTGGATAAATGGCTTGACAAAATGGCTGTATAGATTGAAAACAGGGGTATTGCTGTGATATACTATGCGTACATCTTAGCAATACCCTTTTGATTTACCATAGAAAAGGAGTACAGAATGGGTAAATCATTAAAAGGGAAAGAATTAGGGAAAGGCATTTCCCAACGTAAAGACGGGCTGTATCAGGCACGTTTTATCAATCGTTTTGGCAAAAGACAGACGATTTATGCAAAAACATACAACGATATAACAAAAAAGCTGCGGGACGCACAGTATGAGGACGAGAAGCAGATAAATGTAGTTACCAGTAATATGACCCTGGATGAATGGTATAACGTATGGATGACCACCTGTAAAAAGCATTGCAGAGATACAACCAGACGCACCTACTCCGTCCAGTATAATCGGCTTCGTGAGGAACTGGGATGGCGTAAACTGACAAATCTAAATCTGGTCATTATTCAAAACGCTTTCAATAATCTAAAAAGCGATAAGTCCAGAAAGGATTGCAAGGCGCTCCTTGTTGATATGCTTAACAGGGCTTTTGAATCGGACTTGATAAATAAAAATGTTGCTGTATCAGTCAATACCAAAATAGACGGTACGGAACAGCCTGAAAAACGTGTATTAACACCGGATGAAATTCAGATACTTTATCAATCAACGAGAAACAGTCAGCTTTATCCCTTTTTTGTTCTTGCGTTAAATACTGGTATGCGAATGGGAGAAATTCTTGGTCTCACATGGGAATGTGTTGATTTTGAGACTGGCTTCATCCATGTAGAAAAAACGCTATGTTATCTTCCAAACAATGGAACTGCAATCTATGAGTTTCACCCACCCAAAAGTAAAGCGGGCAAGCGAAACATTCCCATGTCTAAACAAGTCATGGAAATACTGCAAGAGCAAAAAGCATGGCGGGACAAGGTAAACAGCAGATTTAAAGCTCAACCGGGATTTGGAAATCTGGTGTTTACAAGCAAAACCAATCATCCTCTGCATGAAAGCAATATACGAACAGCTATACGCTATCTGGTCAATCGCATAAACACAGAAAATCCCGCACAAACATTTGAAGTATTTACACCACATTGTTTAAGACATACCTTTGCAACGAACTGTATCACAAAAGGAATGCGTCCCAAAACCTTGCAAAAGCTGTTAGGTCACAACTCCCTGCAAATGACAATGGATTTGTATTGTCACGTATTGGATTCTACGTTGAAAGATGAAATGTCTATTATTACAGAAATGGTGTAAATGTGGTGTAGTAAACGTATTTAACAAGGAAAAAGTCTTGGAAAATCAAGGAATTTTAAGTTTTTACTTGAAGTTCTACATCTTCCAGGTGGTGGATGAAAAGTAACTAAAAGACGGCAGCCCATATTTTTTATTTCACTTTTGCATATATGCAGGTTGCTGTTTTTATTATATCATGATATACTATGATTACGGAAAGTCGGAGCACAGAAGGCGGTCTACCCTTCCTACATTGGAGGGGCTTTACCCTCCAGAAAGGAGGGCGATGCCAATGTACGTTACATATTCGGATTTGTTCCAGATAGGTATCTTCATTGTCTCCCTTATCGGTCTTATGTATGAGATCTTTAAGGATAAAAAATAAGCCGCCACTACTCGCACTAGTGACGGCAGACCTCATAAGAGGTTAATGTAAAACACTAAGGGTAGACCATGTGTCTCTGACTTTCCCTTTTCTTTACTATATCATATTTAAAAATGATATGCAACTTCTATTTTTTGTTTTCTTTTTGAATTGCTTCTTTACAGATTGCTATTTCACTCTCATAATTCGCTTTTTTTACCGCTGCAGCACCATACACCAAACCGATGCCGACACTATCGAAAGCAGCGTCGTAAATACCACGCACTTCGTCGCAAAGACTTCATCCCCGCCATATTTCGCGGCAAGAATCGCCGTCGTGCTTGCTGCCGGCATCGCTGCCAGCACCACAGAAATCCCCATCACCAGCGTGTCGATATGGAACAGCAGACAGCCGACCCACACAAGCGCCGGAATCAGGATCAGGCGCACGGCGGCATAGTAGCAGCTGAGCGGCGTGATCATCGTCTTCATATCTGCCTCTGCCAGAACGGTTCCGACGAAAATCATGGAGACTGCCGTGTTTGCCTTGTTTAAGCTATGTACCGTATCTCCCAGGAATCCCGGAATCTGCATCTGTAAAAGCATCAGCACAAAGCCGATGAATACGGAGACAATACACGGATGCGTGCATATCTTTTTAATCAGCGTCTTCCGATCCGGCGCCTTCGTAAAATACGTCATTCCCAGAGACCACATCGCAGTTCTCTGCGGAATCAGGTAAAAAGAGGCGTAGAAAAGCCCCATCGAGCCGAAGATGCCCTCCGCCACCGGATTTCCCAGAATCCCGGCATTGGACGCCATCGTCGCGTATTTGAGGACCTTCTTCTTTTCCTCTCCCACACCCGGGTACAGTACCATATTTAAGATATAACAAGCCACCTGAACCATACATGAGACGAGCAGCGCCTGTGCGCTGCTCTTTAAGATATCCATGCTCAGTTCTACTTCAAATGACTCGATGATACTGCAGGGAAGTGTCACAAAGATAACCAGATCCGCAATGACCCTTTTTCCCTCATCCGTGATAATTCCCTTCTTCTTTAAGAATGCCCCCAGAATCATCAGGGAAAATAACATTCCCTGCATCCGGTACAGACCATCTAAATTCAACGCATTTCCTCCGTTTCACACTCTCTCATCACTCAATGATGATTCCCGCATTCGTCTTACTTCCCGGTGCACTGCTTCCATTCGGGGAACCGCTGCCGGAAGGTTTTTCTCTGCCATTCTCCGTCTCGCCGGTGCCAGAATTTCCGCCCGGAAATGCCGGCGAAAAACCGCCAGACTCTGCCTCACTGCTCTCCCGCGCATTTTCCTTTGATGCATGCGTACCGTCCGGACGGCTTTCCTGCTCAGAAACGTCATTCTCCTGTGTTTCCGAAGCATTACCGGTCTCTTTCTCCGACTCGTCGCTGCCGCTCCCGGCTTCCTGGCTTTCGTCCGCGCCGCTCTCCTGCGTCGGATCCAGGATGGAAATTGTCGTCGCCTCGGTCGTCTTCGGCAATGCCTTCGTTTCTGCCTGTTTCGTGCCATGAACGCCTGTATCTGATACAATTTTCTGACTGATCGTCCGGACCGTCTCAGTCGGCGTGTATTCCTCATCGCCAAACAGGAAATGATGCAGCTCGATGACATTGCTCTCCAGCGTCTGTGGGATGACGCAGGCGCCCTTGCGTCCCATCTTCTTTTCCCTCAGCTCCGACGGGAAACCGGTCGTCTCGGTCAGATGGTAACGCGTAATATTTCGTCCTATCTTCAACAGATCATTGATCTCGATGCTGGTCGCCACCTGTGGAAATACCGTCTGCACAATATTGTTGATCGTCGCCCAATCTGCTTTTTTCATCTTCTCAAACGCGAGGGAAATAACCTTTCTCTGCCGTTCGGTACGGGCATAGTCCGTATCCATCAGACGGAGACGCCCATATGCAACCGCCTGCACACCGTCCAGATGGTTCATGCCCGCTGATTTAAGCTGGGTCGAAGCGACGCCGGTCGCCTTGACCGTCTCAGAAATGAACGCATTGATATAATAAAACTCTGATTTCGTGATCTCCACGTCAATGCCGCCCAGAATGTTGATCGCATCTGCAACGGCTTTCCAGTTAAAGGTCGCATAATCGTCAATATCGATATCCAGGTTCCTATTGAGCGCCTTGACAACCTGCTCCGGTCCGCCCTGCATATAAGCGGCGTTGATTTTGTTGTAGGTATTCTTGTCGCTGATATTTAAATATGAATCCCGGTACACCGAAACCAGACGTATCTCACCGGTTCCCTGATCGATGTTGCAGAGAATATTGACATCCGAGTTATTGCCCTTTCCGACCGATGAGTTACGGCTATCCACGCCGAAAACCGCGATCGTCCAGTAACCGCTCATCTGCTCCTGCTTCTCCTCCGAAATCTCGACGTTTTTGATCTCATCCGGGTTCCACGGAAGCCGCTGCATCAGATCCAGACGGCTGCTGATATACGAATATCCCGCAAAGCAGAGAATCCCGATCAGCATCACGCTCTCCAGAAGAATAAACCATATCTTCCGCTTCTTTTTCCGGCGCGCTTTCAATTTAACCGGGTCGGCGTAAATATCCGACCGGTTCATGGTCCGGGTTTTCTCCTGATTCCGGCTCTCCCGGCTGCTGCCAGGCTGCGTCTGTCCCCTCTTTGCCGCTTTCTGACCACTTCGGCTTCTATCTCCGCTCCGGTGGGATCCGTCCTCCCGGCGTTCCGTAAATGAATCCGTGATCAGTGTCAGACCATCGTCTTCCATCTCCGACGGTTTTGCCCGTCGGCTCCGGCGGTGTCCTGATCTATCTCTTTCTTCTTCATATCCCATGTGGTTTTCCTCATCAATACGCGTTTTTATTTATAAAGCCCTTAAAAACCGTCAAAAACATGATTTTAAAATCAAATCCCAGCGTCCAGTTCTCGATGTAATACAGATCATGCTCAATCCGCTTCGTGATCGAGGTATCGCCCCGGTAACCATTGACCTGTGCCCATCCGGTCATTCCCGGACGCACCTGGTGTTTGATCATATAACGCGGAATCTCTTCCTTGAATTTTTCAACGAAAAACGGGCGTTCCGGGCGCGGTCCAACCAGGCTCATATCGCCCTTCAGAACATTAAACAGCTGCGGAAGCTCGTCAATGCTCGTCTTCCGGATAAATCTTCCAATCGGAGTCACACGCGGGTCTCCCGGCGTCGTCCACTGGCTTTTCTCCTTTGCCGCCGACTGTACCGCCATCGAGCGGAACTTATACATCTTAAACGGCTTATTGTGAAGTCCCACCCGCTCCTGACAGAAAATGACCGGTCCCGGCGAAGTCGCCTTTATAAGAATCGCCGTCACCAGCATCACCGGTGAAAACAGGATGAGCGCCATCATGCCGCCGACCAGATCCATCGTCCGCTTCATCGTTGCGTTGAGCAGATTCGTGAGCGGCACATGGCGGATGTGGATCACCGGAAGTCCCTGCAGATCCTCCATAAACGGACGGGTCGGGATAAAGTTATAATAATCCGGGATAAATTTCGTATGCACACCCGATTTTTCACAGCCCGCCACGATTTTTTCCAGTTTTCCATACTCCTGGATGCTCAGGGTGATCGCGATCTCATCCAGCGTATTGAGCGCCAGAATCGTATCCAGATCGTCAATTTTGCCGATCACGCGCACTCCCTTATATTCTTTGCCCCACTCCTCATGGTCATCCAGAATACCGCGGATTTTATAGCCCCACTCCGGATTGACATTCACACGGTCAATAAATCCTTCCGCTGCCCGGCTGTAACCGACCAGAAGCAGATGCTTCTGGTTATATCCCTTCGACCGCATCGACCGGAGCGCTATCCGCAGGATATTCCGCATCAGAATCTCAGCAAAGAGATTGATGCCAAAAAACAAAAATACCATCGGACGGGAGAAGTTGTGGAAATACTCATTTTTACCGCCCAGGTAAAGAATCAGTGAGATCACCAAAAGACCGATGATGTTCGCCTTGAAAATATTGGCTAACTCCACCCGTCTTCCCTGAACCCGTTTGGGCGTATAAAGATGAAAAAATGCGTATAAAATCAAATAAAACGGTACAATAAGAACGCCAGCCGCCAGATAGACGACTGCCATTGCGCTCTTATTATGCCCTGTTACATTAAACCACGACGTTCCATTGACGATAAACCACGCAAGTGCGTAGGCGCATGCGATGACACATGCGTCCAGCACTACGTGGAAATGGTTCAGCCGTTTCTGGTTATCTTTTATCATAGTATATCACCTGAATTCGGATTAAGCTCCCGGTCCTGCCGGACCGCCGGGGCCTGCTGCATCGCTGTTTCCGGAATCCCCCGGTTCCTGAATCTCTGTGACCGGACTTTTCACACCGGAATTATCCGACGCACCCGGAGAAGTCTTTTCACTGGATGCCGATGTCTCTGCCGCCGTTGTGGTTGTAGATCCCGGTTTTGCAATGGAAGACTTCGTCTCCGATGTGCTGCCTGGTCCGGATAAAGAATCATCCGCCTCGGTTGTCCTATCCGTATGATTGTTCTTGCCGGGAGTCGTCGTTGTTCCTGGTCCCTTACTGCTGTTGCTCTTCGACTCTTCTTCCTCCCAGTCAATCCAGTCTTCATCCGGATCAAAGATCTCGTCCAATCCAATCGAGCTCTCGCTCTCGCCCTTCTTGGTCTCATCCCCGCTCTCGTCATCCGACTCGTCCGAAGCACTCGTCGATGACTTCTTAGCGGATGCTTCCGCCGCTGCCTTCGCGGCAATCCGGCTCGCCCGTTTCTTGATAAACGTCTGGGCGCTGACACCCTGATCGACCGGAACATGACCGATCAGCTTCGCATTCGTCGTAAGACCTGTTACCTGCGCGATATGGTTGCTATACTCCTTGACATTGGACGGAACCTGATAATCTTCCTCATCAAACAGGAACTTATGAAGCTCTTTTACGTTGTACTCCAGTGTCTGCGGGATAACGCAGTCGCCGATCTTTCCAACATCCTGCTCGCCTCTGGCTGCCGGGAATCCGGCGGTCTCACCGATATGGAACTTCGCGATATTGCGTGCCAGCGGAATCAAATCCGTAATATCAACATTGGTTGCAAGCTGCGGCATGATCGTCTGAATCAGACAGTTGAGTGTCGCCCAGTCTGCATTTTTTGCCTTATCAAAGGCTTTCTGAAGAATAATTCTCTGACGCTCGGTACGCGCATAGTCCGTATCTGAATAACGGATACGTCCGTATGCAACTGCCTGGATACCATCCAGATGTACATTGCCCGCATGGGTCAGCTGATGAGAACCGATACCAGTCTCCTTTACGGTCTCCGTGATGAAGGCATTGATCCAGGAGAACTCTGCATCGCTCAGCTCGACATCTACACCGCCCAGAATGTTGATGGCATCCGCAACCGCTTTCCAGTTGAACGTCGCATACTGGGTAATGTTAAGACCCAGGTTCTTATTCAGCGCCTTAACTGCCTGCTCCGGACCGCCCTGTGCGTAAGCGGCGTTGATCTTATTATAAGAGTTTTTATCGTTGATATTCAGATAACTGTCCCGGAATACCGATACAAGGCGGATCTCACCGGTCTCCAGATTGATATTGGCAATCATGTTGACATCCGCGTTCGTACCTTTTCCGACATTCATCTGCCCGTGCTGACTTCGCGAATCGACACCGAAGCACGCTACGGTCATGTAGCCCTTCATATCATCGATCTGTTCCTGGGACAGGTTGACGTTCTTAACCTGGTCCTCGTTGAAATCAATCTTCTGCATAGAACCGAAGGTTCTGTGATACATATACCAGAACGCACCGCCCAGAATCATCAATATAATCACGACAATCTCCGCCGCAATGATCATATGCTTTCTGTGGCGCGCCGATTTACGGTAATGGCTGCCGCGGCGTCCCGAACTCTTTTTTCCACTTCCAGCGCTCTTAGGACCGCTGTAGCCGGAACGTACTGAACTGCTGCCCGCCTCACCTTTTCTCTGGCTATTTTCGACTGTACTGCTGACTCTTCTGCGGCTGGGGCCGGAAACAGAACTGCCGCGCGAAGAATGCCCTGCCTGACTGACACGGCTGCTTCTGCCCTCGCGGCGCGCCCTCATGCGCTCCAGCTCATCATCCTCATAATTCATAAGCTACCTCATCTTTCACTTGCTTGCTGCCGCTCAGACATTGTCTGATAAGCTGCCTTTCTCCGTGCTGCATCTGCTAAACCATGACCGTTCACACATCGCGCAAACTCTAAGTTACTGCCCACACATACGTGCCCAGTAACAACTCTAACCTTTTCCTCACGATTTATCAGATGCTGCTTTTTTCTCGATCTGTCTCACAGCAAATTCATAGACATAGAGAAATGTCCCGGCTAAAAGTTCCAGCTCTATCGCCAGATAATTTTTAAGCCGTTCCGGGCGGTACGCCACTTTTTTACACTTCTTTGCCGTCCGTATGCCTTCTTTCAGACCTTCCAGATAATCTTTTCCAAACCCGAGTTTCCTGAAAAATGAATATTTCACGAAAATCCCCGCTGCGATCGGAATCGCATTTATGATAAGCTGTAAGCACGGCATATTTTTATAATTCAGATACACATTGTTGCGTGCCGCCAGCTTAACCTTGAATGAATTGTACTTGGAACCGCTGGTTCCGCTTCCGACGTGCCATACCAGCGCCGCCGGGCAGTATATATTGTCATACCCCGCAATCCGGGCTCTATATCCCACATCAATATCTTCCAGATAGGCAAAATGCATCTCATCGAAATAGCCTATCTCCTCAAATACCTCTCTCCTGTAGATCGCTGCGCCCGCGCACGCCGAGAATACCCGGCTTGAACGGCGGTAATGCGTAAGATCCCGTCCCACGCCGCGCTGGTACGCCCAGCCAAGCAGGGAATACATATCGCCTGCATCATCCAGCCTGTCCGGATGGTACATCTGGATCATCCGGCTGCTGACGGAAAAGATGCGCTCCGACTGACCGATCGCACGCACCATCTCCGCCACGAAATACTCGTCCACCCGGACGTCATTATTTAAAAGCAGCACATACGGTGTGTCTGCCGCCTTGATTCCGACGTTGACTGCGCCGGAAAATCCCGTGTTTTCCGGCAGGAAAATCGTATCGATCTGATGTTCCTTCAGCCACTCCACGCTTCCGTCCGTCGAACCGTTGTCCACCACCAGCGTCCGAAAATTCGGATACGTCTGTGCATTCAGTGAACGGATGCATTCGTCCATAAACTTTAACCCATTATAATTGGGAATAATAATTGTCGTTGTAATCTCCATCCCGGGTTATACCTCCAGATGATACGGTTCTCCGATTTTCTCTTTTTTCAGATCCCTGAGGGCGAAATTGGACTTCCGCAGCGTCAGGTTCGGATTGTAATAAGGATCTCCATCTTTAAGGATCTCCGGCCAGCGCTCCGAGAAAATCTTGATCTCCCTGTTAAAACGTGCCACCTTCTCCGGCGTATCCTCCAGTCCTCTTGACTTCGACTCATAATGATACAGCAATGCGTACGGATTGTAAACCACTAAATGATTTGATGCCCGCACTTTCATGCAATAATCGATATCGTTAAATGCGACCGCCAGCTTCTCCGTAAAGCCGCCGACCTCATCAAAGAGCGCTTTCTTTGTCATCAGGCACGCCGCCGTCACAGCGCTGTAATCCTGTGTACTCATCGCACGGTGGAAATAGCTGTTTTCCGCCTTATGAAGCCCGATAAACGTATGCCCTGCGATGCCGCCGAAACCAATCACGACGCCCGCATGCTGGATCGTATCATCCTGATAGAGCAGTCTCGCGCCAACTGCGCCGACGTCCTCCCGCTGGCACAGTCCCAGCATCTCCTCGATGAAATTCTCCGCAATCAACTCGGTATCATTATTTAAAAACAGCAGATATTCACCCTTTGCGAAGGTCACGCCGAAGTTGTTGATCGCCGAATAGTTAAACTCGCGCTCCCAGGTTACCACATGGACATTGGAAAATTCCTTCTGAATCTTTTCATAGTATTCAAAGGTTTCCTTCTCCGTGCTGTTGTTCTCTACAATGATAAACTCAACATTGCGGTACGTTGCCCGCGTCTCAATCGCCCGCAGGCATAGATCCAGATCCGTATGGTGATCCTTATTCGGAATGATGATCGATACCAGCGGTTCCCCATGAATTTTATATACAGAGTGATAAATGCCGTAGTCCACACCTTTTTCCACGCGCTCCGCCTCGATACCGACGCGTTTATAATGATCCATGATCGCGCGCGCACCCGCATCAAATGCGTACAGCTTGCTCTCCGGGTTGCTCGCTGTCGAATCCTTGTGGCAGCGCCAGTGATACAGCACCTTCGGGATATGGCGGATCTCCTTCGCCTTCTCCGTACAACGGAAAATGAAGTCATAATCTTGCGCTCCGTCGTATTCCTGACGGAAGCCGCCCACCTGCGCTGCCAGATCGTGGCTGACGACAAACAGATGGCAGATATAGTTGACGCTGCAGAGCAGATCGATATTGAAATCCGGCTTAAAATGCGGATCAAACAAAGCGCCGCCGTCCATATCTAGCTTATCCTCATCCGAATAGAAGCAGTCGCATCCCGGATGTTCCTGTAACAGTTTCGCACACTCATAGAGAGCATTCGGTGTCAGCTTATCGTCATGGTCTGCCAGCACGATATAATCGCCGGTCGCCATATCCATTGCTGCATTCGTATTGCCGGAAATGCCCTTATTTTCGCCTAAAATTACGTATTTAAAGCGGCTGTCCTTCTTCGCATACTGCTCCAGCACCCGCTCGCAGCTTTGTCCTGCCGGACTGCCGTCCGCCACGCAGACCTCCCAGTTTGCGTATGTCTGTTCCGCGATCGAATCCAGCATTTCCCGCAGGAATCGCTCCGGTGTCTTAAATGCCGGAATCACGATCGAGAATTTAACCGGCGCGTCAAACACCTTTTTCCTCTGCTCCTCCAGCTCCTCCGCCGTCGGCTTCGTCAGTGAATACCACTCGCCGTAATCGTAGTCATTGTCAATTCCCTGCAGTTTGTGCTTGGATTTTACCAGCAGGGCTTTCAGACCGTTTTCCTTCCAGAAATCCAGGCAGACCCGCACAGTCTCCATGTTCATCAGATCGCGGATCTTCTGCATCCGCTTGTGCGCCACACTGCTGCGCTTGCGGATCAGTTCTTCATTATATTTAATGCGGATTTTGCGTCCCTCGCCTTTTGCGATCAGATAATAATCTTTTCCGCGCTCATACGGGAACTGGATATCAAATCCAAGCTCTTTTTCTACCGTTCGCCCAAAATAAATCTGGCTGACGTCGTCGCGGCGGGTCGCCACATACTGAAACCGGATCGACTGATGTGCCCCATCTTCAACCTGATAGGTGATCTCCGTCTCCGGCGTCTTTCCGATCGCCCAGCCATTGAGCTGAATCGAATTTTCACGAATCCGAACTACATCGACATTACATTTCATGCTGTTTGCCCCCAACTTTTTTTACCGGTGTATCAAAATTCAGCCGCTCTTCCTCCACTACCAGCGGACGCTTCATGACTCTCGAATTGATCGATAAAATATACTCTCCCACCAGACCGATGAAAAAGATCTGAACCGACCCTAAAAAGCACATTCCAATCAGAACCGGCGCCATACCAGCCGGAAAATCATACCAGTGAAGCAGTTTCATCACCAGATATACAATCGCCACGATCATACTGATCGCCGCGCAGATACTTCCAAAGATCGTCGCCAGGCGCAGACCGACCTTCGTATAGGAGGTCACACTGAGCATCGCGGCATCGTAGAGCCGGTAAAAATTGTTGTGTGTCTTGCCTGCGCGGCGCTGCGGCTGGATATATGGAATCTCCTTGCGCTTATAACCAAGCTCCGCCACGATTCCGCGCAGAAACGGCGTCGGATCGTCAAGCTCCCGCAGAATCTCAATAAAATCGCGGTCATACAGACCCGAACCGGTAAAATGCTCAATCTGCTCGACATCGGAGAGTTTCTTTATCATCTTGTAATAGCAGCTCCTCAGCGCATACATGATCGGGTTTTCCTTGCTTCCCGTCTTGATGCCGATGACAATCTTGTAGCCATTTTCCCACTCATGGACATATTTCGGGATCATATCGACCGGATCCTGAAAATCTGCCACCATGCTGATCACGCAGTCACCGGTACACTGTAACATTCCATAATACGGGGAATTGAACTGTCCAAAGTTTTTTGCATTAAAAATTGCCTTGATCCGTGGATTCTCGCTGCAGATCTTCCGAAGAATCGGGCGCGTCTGGTCCGTCGAATCATTGTCGATAAAGACAAGCTCATAGTCATATTCCGGCAGATCGCGCTCCAGCGTCTCCACAACCGCCTCGCTGATCGGACCTACATTCTCTTCCTCGTTGTAGCAGGGAATTAATATACTGATTTTTTTCATACTTTTCTGATTCCTATTAATTTGCTTTTTGTTTGAACTCTTCTATTTCGTTCCACCAAATTTCGAACACAAAAAAAAGAGAAAGCCGCTTCGGCTATACTGCCTTTATTTTAAACGTCTTTCTCTCTTTTGACAACCTACAATTTTCTTAACGATTTTTGGCTGCTTCGCTATTTACTTGGCATAAACTGATAAAATATGTCCAAATATTTACCATTCTCTCCCGTCACTCTGCACAGAGGGCAGAAAAATCATTTCTGAAAAGCCAGAATTCTCTTCATTCCTTCTTCAAAATATACCTGTGGCTTCCAGCCAACCACCCGCTCCATCTTGCGGATATCAGGGATCAGATTGACGATTCCCTCTGCATTCGGCGGGCGGACGCCAA
>ULSE01009511.1_pt1 | contig 24637 bp, 14 predicted proteins | sample 1956061 | NCBI WGS metagenome assembly ULSE01 (sample SAMEA4835700, study PRJEB28245) | human gut metagenome | biome: gut microbiome; material: fecal sample | place: Denmark | collected 2008 | reverse complement strand
GAGATGCCGCTTTGGGTGCCGCCAGTGCCGGGCGGCAACTCATCGCCGCGCTGCTGCAAAGCCCCGAAAAGATCCCCTATGTGCGCCAGCGTTTGAACATGGACGCCGTGGTCCTGCCCGAAATGCAGGAGGCCCTGCGGGCTATTTTCCGCTGCGCGGACGAGCAGCTGCCGGTGAACATCACCAGCCTGCAGCAGATGCTGGACGATAAGCCGATGGCCGAAGTCAACCGCGCCCAGGCCGTCAACGCCGGGCACCCCCTCCAGCAGAAGGACATTGACATGTACCTGGAACGGCTGGACAACGCCAAGCCCATCAGCCAGACCGTCAAAGGCACTACCGACGACCAGTTTTTAAGCGCCTTCTCGAAACTCCGCAAGGAAAAAGGCGCGGCCGACCCGCCCCAATCTGATTGAAGAATTTCTCTCAAACATCCGTGTTCATATAAAAAACCAAAGGAGAACGTACTTATGGCAGAAAAGAAAGATTCTATCCGCAGCTTGATCGAGACCGGCCGCCGTGCCGGCAAGCTGACCAACAGCGAGATCAGCGACGCGATGGAGGAGAGCGGTCACGTCCTGGACGTGGAGCAGATGGAAAAGCTCTACGAGGAACTGGAGAGCAACGGTATCGAGGTCATCGATGATGACCCCGTCAGCGATGTGGACGCCAGCCTGCTGAGCGGCACCACCGAGGAAGGCGCCGACGACTTCGACGACGCCCTGAATACCGACGGCATTACCATCGACGACCCCGTCAAGGTCTACCTGAAAGAGATCGGCCGCGTGCCCCTGCTGACCCCCGAGGAGGAGATCGACCTGGCCCTGAAAATTCAGGCCGGCGGCCCCGAGGGCGAGAAAGCCAAAAAGCGCCTGAGCGAAGCCAACCTGCGTCTGGTCGTTTCCATCGCCAAGCGTTACGTCGGCCGCGGCATGCAGTTCCTGGACCTGATCCAGGAGGGCAACCTGGGCCTGATCAAGGCTGTGGAAAAGTTCGACCACACCAAGGGCTTCAAGTTCTCTACCTACGCAACGTGGTGGATCCGTCAGGCCATCACCCGCGCCATTGCCGACCAGGCCCGCACTATCCGCATCCCGGTGCATATGGTCGAGACCATCAACAAGGTCAAGAAGGTCTCCAGCCAGCTGCTGCATGAGTACGGCCATGACCCCAGCGCCGAGGAAATTGCCGAGCGCCTGGAGATGCCTGTGGATAAGGTGCGCGAGATCATGCGTGTGGCCCAGGAGCCTGTCAGCCTGGAGACCCCCATCGGTGAGGAGGAGGACAGCCATCTGGGTGACTTCATCCCCGACGATGACGCCCCCGTGCCCGCCGAGGCCGCCAGCCAGACCCTGCTGAAAGAGCAGCTGGCCGACGTGCTGAAGACCCTGACCCCCCGTGAGGAGAAGGTCCTGCGCCTGCGCTTCGGCCTGGAGGATGGCCGCCCCCGCACGCTGGAAGAGGTTGGCAAGGAGTTCAACGTCACCCGTGAACGCATCCGCCAGATCGAAGCCAAGGCCCTGCGCAAGCTCCGCCACCCCAGCCGCAGCAAAAAACTGCGCGACTTCCTGGATTGATTTGACAGCATAATATAGCAAGAACCGCTCCCTTCCAATGGAAGGGAGCGGCTCTTTTGTGTAGATGTTTTGGAACTTACAGTTCCTCGCCGTTGGTCTCGATCACTTTACGGTACCAATCGAAGCTGTCTTTTTTATACCGCTTGAAGCTGCCGTGGCCCTGGTCGTCACAATCGACGTAGATGAAGCCGTAGCGCTTGGCCATCTCGCCGGTGGAGGCAGAGACCAGGTCGATGCAGCCCCACATGGTGTAGCCGAACAGGTCCACGCCGTCCTCCTCGACAGCCTGCTTCATGGCGCGGATGTGCCGCTGCAGGTAGTCGATGCGGTAGGGGTCGTGGATGCTGCCGTCAGCTTCCAGCGCGTCCCGGGCACCCAGGCCGTTCTCCACGATGATGATGGGCAGATCATACCGGCTCTCGATCTCGTTGAGGGTGTAGCGCAGGCCGTCCGGGTCGACCTGCCAGCCCCACTGGCTGGACTCCAGGTACGGGTTCTTCGCGCCGCCCAGCAGGTTGCCGGAGGCCTGAGCCGCATTGGGGTCGACCGTCACGCAGTTGGTCTGATAGTAGGAGAGGGAGAAGAAATCCACCGTGCCGCGGCGCAGGGTCTCGCGGTCCTCATCGGTGATCTCCAGATGGATGCCGTTTTTCTCCCAGAAGCTCTGGGCGTAGTAGGGGTAGGCACCGCGGCACTGCACATCGGCACAGTACCAGTTGAACTGCCGCCAGTTCTGCTGGAATTCAAGCATGTCCTTGGGGTTGCAGGTCAAGGGGTAGACGGGCATCATGGCGATCATGTTGCCGATCTTCGCCTCTGGATCCAGCTCATGCCCGGCCAGCACGGTGCGGGCGCTGGCCACAAGCTGGTGATGCAGCGCCTGATACCGCACCTGCACATCATCCACCTGATGCAGGAAATCCCGCGTGCCCTCGTTGCGGATGCCCAGGGACATGTAGTTGCCCAGGGGCAGGGTGCCGCAGTTGATCTCGTTGAAGGTCAGGTAGTACCGCACCTTGCCCTTGAAGTGGGCAATCACCGTACGGGCGTAACGCTCAAACAGCGCGATCACCTCGCGGGAGGTCCAGCCGTTGTACTTGTTGACCAGGTGCAGCGGCATCTCGTAGTGGGACAGGGTCACGATCGGCTCAATGCCGTGGGCTTTCAGCTCGTCAAAGACGTCATCGTAGAACTGCAGGCCGGCCGGGTTCGGCTCGGTCTCCTCGCCGGTGGGGAAGATGCGGCTCCACGCGATGGACATGCGGTAGGCTTTAAATCCCATCTCGCCCATCAGGGCGATGTCCTCTTTATAATGGTGGTAAAAGTCGCTGGCGGTGCGGTTGGGGTAGGTCAGGCCCGGCTCGGTGTCAGGTGTGATCTGACGGGGAAGGGTATGCGTCCCGGCAGAAAGCATATCCGCCTCGCTGGGGCCTTTTCCGCCCTCCTGCCAGCCGCCCTCGATCTGGTTGGCGGCGGTGGCACCGCCCCAGAGAAAGTCTTTGCAAAACGGCATAAAAAGCATCCTTTCGGGAGAAAATTACTTGTTGGCAGCTTCGGGCTTGTACAGGACCCAGGTGGCTGCGAAGGTGGCCACAGCGCCCACCAGCACGGAGATGACCATGAACAGCAGGTTGTTGGGCTTGTCAGCGCTGACGAACAGCGGCAGGGCGATGACAGAGGAAGCACCCGCAAAGGCATAGATAGCGGTCTTGAGCAGACCTGCCACGCAACCGCCGATGGCAGAACCGATCATGGCGCCGTACATGGGGGTCTTGTACTTCAGGTTGATGGCGTACATGGCAGGCTCGGTAACACCGGCCACAACAGCGGTGACAGCGGTGGAGAAGCCGGTGGACTTCAGGTTGGTGTCCTTGGTTTTGAGAGCGACAGCCAGTGCAGCAATGCCCTGATCGATGTTGGAGATGATCAGTGCAGGGAAGAAGATGGGCTCGTACAGGGGGTCAACGGTCAGCATCTGCATCAGGTAGGGAACAAAGGCACCGTGCATACCGGTCATGATAACGAACGGCATCACAGCGGCAAAGGCGGCCACACCGATGAAGCCCAGGGTGTTGTACAGCCACAGGACGAAGGTGCTCAGGTAGGTGCCCAGGAAAGAACCGATGGGACCGAGGACGCAGTAGGCCAGGGGGATCATGACGATGATGGTCAGCAGCGGCTCCAGCACGGAACGCAGGATCTCAGGGGAGTGCTTGGCAAAGAACTTCTCGATGGGGGCCATGACGGCGCAGCACAGGATGATGGGGAAGATGGTGCTGGAGTAGCTCACGCCGTACACGGGGATGCCCAGGAAGTTGAAGGCGGTGCCGTCGCTGACACCGCTGGCAAAGGACGGGTAGATCAGCAGGCCGCCGATGACCATGCCCAAGGCGGGGTTGGCACCAAACTTCTTGGCGGCGAATGCGCCGATCATGATGGGCAGGAAGTAGAAGCCAGCGTCACCGGCAAAGGTGAGCAGCTGGTATGTGCCGCTGTCGGCGGGCACGCCGGCCATGTCCATCAGGATCAGGATGACCTTGATCATGCCGCAGCCAATCAGAGCGGGGATAAGCGGGGTCAGCGAGCCGGAGATGCCGTCGAAGATTTTGTCGATGACAGCCTTGACACCCTTCTTCTGGGCGGGCTTTTCATCGTCCAGCTTCTCGTCCACGGATTTCTCCACGGCAAAGCCGTTCTTCTCGCAAATCAGGCGGTAGGCATCGTTGACAGCCTGGCCGATGATGATCTGGTACTGGCCGTTCTGCCACTGGGAGCCGAGAACACCGGGCAGTTTTTCGATTTCGTCTTTTTTGACGGCGGACTCGTCCTTCACGTTAAAACGCAGGCGGGTCACGCAGTGGGTAAAGAACTGGACATTGGCTTTGCCGCCGACAAGACCAACGATCTTGTCAGAAAGCTCCTGATATTTCTGTGCCATTATTGGTTCCTCTTTCTTGATTTTCAGTGTGTTTGGTGTATCTGTACAAAGGGTGCGCGCTTCCCTTTATTACATGCGAGGTTAAGCCTGCTCGCGGGAGCAGAACCGTTCGATATGAAGCATGAGATAGGACATTTCCTCGCTTCCCAGGTTCTTGCCGGTCTTTTGCTGCAGGTAGGTGCGGACATCCTCCGCACACAGGTAAGTCTCTCTATACTCCTGTTTCAGATTGTTGAAGAGTTTGTCGTTGTTGTTTTCCAGTGTCTCGTTGTTGCGGATGCGGGCCAGCAGGTATTCCATGTGGGTGATAAAGCGGCTGGCGTTGAAGCCAGAACGGTCAATGGTGATGTTCTCCCGCTTTTCGATCAGGCCGATGACATCGCTGATCATCGTGCTGGCGTCGAGGAAATCGGCCTTCGGGGCCACGGAGTTCTCGGCGTTGATGAGATGCAGCGCAATGGCGGCGGCTTCTTCTTTGGGCAGGTGCACACCGAAGCGCTGGTTGATGCACGCCACAGCCTGGGTGGCAACCTTGTACTCTGCTTCGTGCAGGTAAGCCAGGTTGCCGACGTAGGGCGGCTTGATGTGGATGTTTTTCTTGTAGCGGTCGATGGCAAAGTTGATGTGGTCCGCCAGGGTGATGACCAGGTTGCGGTTGAAATCGGCATCGATGCTGTTGGCGGCCAGATCAACGAGCATACCCGAGACATCGAAGATCTCCTTGGGGATCTCTTTCAGCAGGCCCTGGTATTCGGGGCTGATGCCATAGTAGGTGCGCTCAATGACCGAGAGGTCCGTCAGCTCGTATGGGATGGGCTTGAAGCCGATGCCCTTGCCAAAGGCGATGAGCTCACGCTGGTTGCCATCCAGGCACAGCGCCACATTATTGTTGATCTTTTTGATGACTTTCATGGGCTCACCTTCCTTATACGGGGTAAAATGAACATGCGGGCAAAAAAATAAGACACGACCATACAGGTGCATTTTCTGCATCTGTCAATGGTCATGCCTCCCGAAGAGTAACAATCCGTTAACGTATGTTCATTTTTCATTCATATTCTACGATGTCCCCCCAAAAAAGTCAATCGGCGAACTCGCACAAAAAAATGAACGTATTCTTGTGCATATTGCTATTGCGTGACTTGGACAGCCTTATTTTGCCGTCCGGCAATACACCTCGATCGCCTTGCTGGCAAACTCGGCGGTACCGGGGCCGCCTGCGGCGTTGATGTTTTGGGTAAACGCGCCGCCTGCGGTGTACAGCTGGCCGAGCTGGCCCAAAATGGTTTTGGAGCAGGTGTAGTAATGCTCGCTGATAAAATCTTGCAGCTTCTTCACCTGGGCCTGCACGGCGGGGGCGGCAGGGTCCATGCTTTGCATCTTACCGAAAGCTGCAATGATTTCCATCAGCTGGCCGCCCATAGCGGAAACCTCTTTTTCCGTCTTGAGGGCGGTTTTTTGCTCAAACTCTTTGTACTCCGGCGTGGCGCCCCACTGCTGCTTGGCCTGGGCGGCGTAGTCCTTGATCTTCTGTGTATCAAATGCGGTAAAATCCATAATGGTTCCTCCTGCGGTTTGTGTCTTTTCCGCAAGGGCGATGAGATCCTCGATATGCTGTCGCTTCAGCTTCAGCAGTTCGATCTGCTGATCCAGCGCCTTTTCTCGGTCGAAGGCGGAATTAGACAGGATCCGCTGAATGTCTTTCAGCGAAAATTCCAATTCCCGGAACAACAGGATTTGCTGCAAACGTTCCAGCGCTGTATCGTCATACAGGCGGTAGCCGCTGTCGGTATGCCCGGCGGCGGGCAGCAGGCCGATCTGGTCGTAATAGTGCAGTGCGCGTATACTCACGCCGGTCAGGCGGCTGACTTCGTTTACGGTCATCATGGGGACACCTCACTTTCCCTTGCGGTAAGTATAGCATACACTATGACGCAGCGTAAGGGTCAAGGTGGAAAATAGGGGATGGGACGTGAAAAAAATTCATCTTGAAGTTCCATTTCATTTGTGCTACACTTGTAGTCATGTGAGAAACAACCCGGAGGGACGTAGGAAAAATGGAAAACGAAAAAAGAAGCAGCTTTTCCGGCAGGCTGGGCTTTGTGCTCTCGGCAGCCGGGGCGTCGGTGGGACTGGGCAATATCTGGCGGTTCCCGTACCTGGCGGCCAAATATGGCGGCGGAATCTTCCTTTTGATTTATATCGTGCTGGCGCTTACCTTTGGCTACACGATGATCATGGCCGAAACGGCCCTGGGCCGCATGACCGGCAAAAGCCCGGTGGGCGCTTACGCCAGCTTTGCCAAGCCGGGCAAGCGCGGCGGGTTCTTAGGCTTCGGCGGCTGGATCAACGCCATCATCCCGGTGCTGATCGTACCGTATTACTCGGTCATCGGCGGCTGGGTCATCCGGTATCTGGTGGGGTATCTCGCCGGCCAAAGCCAGGCGCTGGCGGCGGACGGCTTCTTCTCGGATTTCATTTCCAACGGTGCGGTAACAGAGATCTGCTTCCTGGCCTTTGCGCTGTTCACGCTGGGCATCATCTTTGCGGGTGTGCGCAACGGCGTCGAGCGTGTCTCCAAAGTAATGATGCCGGTGCTGGTGGTGCTGTCGGTCATTATCACTGCCTACTCGGTCACGCGGCCGGGAGCGCTGGCGGGCGTCAAGTATTTCCTGGTGCCGAACCCCGCCAACTTCAGCTGGATGACGGTGGTTACGGCGATGGGGCAGATGTTCTACTCGCTGTCCATCGCCATGGGCATCCTGGTCACTTTCGGTTCCTATATGAAAAAGGATGTCTCCATCGAGAACGCGACCCAGAACGTCGAGGTGTTCGACACGATCATCGCCGTCATGGCGGGCCTGATGATCATTCCGGCAGTGTTTGCCTTCTCCAATGGCGACCCGGACAACCTGCAGGCGGGGCCCGCGTTGATGTTCATTACGCTCCCCAAAGTTTTTGCCAGCATGGGCCTAGGCAGCGCGGTGGGCGTGCTGTTCTTTGTGCTGGTGCTGTTTGCAGCGGTCACCAGCTCCATCGCGCTGACCGAAAGCGCGGTCTCCACCTTCCAGGATGAGCTGGGCTGGAGCCGCCGCAAGGCCACAGTGCTGGTGGGTGTTATCATGGTAGGGCTGGGCACGCTGTCCAGCCTGGGCTACGGCCCGCTGGCCGGGGTGACGGTGCTGGGCATGCAGTTCCTCGATTTCTTCGACTTCCTTACCAACTCGGTGATGATGCCGATCGCGGCCATCGCTACCTGCCTGCTGGTGTCCCGCGTGGTAGGCGTTGAGCGCATCGAACACGAGGTCACCCTCGAGGGCGGGAGCTTCCGCCGGAAGAAGGTCTTCAACTTTATGATCCGCTGGCTCTGCCCGGTGTTCGCGGCGATCATTCTGGCCAGTTCCGTGGCCAATGCGTTTGGGATCATTGCTATGTAAAACAGGGGACAGGCTCCCCGTGCTCTATCCAACACAACATCTTGCGCCTCCTCTTTTGAGGGGGCGCTTTTCTTTCAGAGCGCGATTGTCAAGAGCAATCCTGCGCAAAAAGGTGTCCACATCCTTGTGAAAACTGCCCAAAAGCGGGGAATATAGCACCCGTTACGGATTTGTCAACCCCTGCAAAACAGTGCAAAATCGTCAATATGCCGAAATTTTGTTACACTCGCCCAGGCGTTCGATGGCCAAGAAAAACTTCGCAAAAAAGCCGAAAAAGCCTTGACAGCAAGCCTTTTACCATGTATACTGAAACAGTATCACAAAAATGGAATAGAGCGCCCTAAAGGGATTTTGCAAAAACGACAAAATTCAAAAGTTTGTGAAAAACGACGAATATACATCGCTTTCGCACAGCTCCTTTGGGTCAGCTTTTACCGACTTTGTCAATCTACGGAATAGGAGTGGTCGCGTTTTATGGTAAAGGTCAAGCCCGTACAAAACGGCAGAACGACCCGCATGAGCTTTTCCCGCATCAACGAAGTGATTGGCATGCCCAATCTGATCGAGATCCAGAAAAACTCTTACAACTGGTTCCTGGAGGAAGGTCTGCACGAAGTCTTCCACGATATTGCCGCTATCGAGGACTATACCGGCAATCTCGTGCTGGAGTTTGTGGACTACCGCCTGGACAAAAACCCCAAGTACACCATTAAAGAATGTAAGGAACGGGACGCTACGTATGCAGCGCCCCTGTACGTCACTGCCCGTCTGTTCAATAAGCAGACCGGCGAGGTCAAGGAGCAGGAGATCTTCATGGGCGACTTCCCGCTCATGACCGATTCCGGCACCTTTATCTCCAATGGTGCCGAGCGTGCAATCGTTTCCCAGTTGGTTCGTTCTCCCGGCGTGTTCTACGGCTCCAGCAAGGACCGTACCGGCAAGGACCTGTTCACCGCCACCATGAACCCCAACCGCGGTGCCTGGCTGGAGTACGAGACCGACTCCCAGGATGTTTTCTATGTCCGCATCGATAAGAACCGCAAGCTGCCTGTCACGACCCTGATCCGTGCCCTGGGCCTGTCCACTGATGAGCAGATCAAGCAGTTCTTCGGCGATTCCGAGCCGAAGATCAACGCTTCTCTCGAAAAGGACATCACCCATAATACCGAGGAAGGCCTGCTGGAAGTCTACCGCAAGCTGCGCCCCGGCGAGCCCCCGACGGTCGAAAGCTCCCGCGCCCATCTGGACGCCCTGTTCTTCGACCCACGCCGCTACGACCTGGCTCGTTTCGGCCGTTATAAGATGAACAACAAGCTCGCGCTGGCCCGCCGCATTGCCGGTTACAAGGCCGCCGAGGACATCATCGCCCCCCTGACCGGCGAACTGCTGGCCGCCAAGGGCGAGAAGATCAACCTGGCCAAGGCCAACGAGATCGATGCCGCCGGTGTTACCCGCGTCACCGTTCTGGTGGAGAAGAAGGGCCAGGAGGCTTACCCCGTCATCGTCATCTCCAACGGCTGCGTGGACGCCCAGCCCTTCTTCAGCTTCGATGTCGATGCTGAGGCCGGCATCAACGAGCGCGCCAACTTCGCCGAGATCCGCAAGATCCTTGAGGCTACCTCTGACCCCGAGGAGCAGAAGGAGCTGCTGCGCCAGAATCACGATGTTCTGATCAGCCGCACCGTCACCGTCGATGACATCTTCGCTTCCATCAACTACCTGCTGGGCCTTGACCACGGTATCGGCGTGACCGACGAGATCGACCACCTGGGCAACCGTCGCGTCCGCAGCGTCGGCGAGCTGCTGCAGAACCAGTTCCGCATCGGCTTCTCCCGCATGGAGCGCGTCATCCGTGAGCGTATGACCCTGCAGAACCAGGAGAACGGCGAGATCACCCCGCAGAGCCTGGTCAACATCCGCCCCGTCGTGGCCGCTATCAAAGAGTTCATCGGCTCCAGCCCGCTGTCTCAGTTCATGGACCAGAACAACCCCCTGGCCGAGCTGACCCACAAGCGTCGTCTGTCTGCCCTGGGCCCCGGCGGTCTGTCCCGTGACCGCGCAGGTTTCGAGGTCCGTGACGTTCATTACACCCACTACGGCCGTCTGTGCCCGATCGAGACCCCTGAAGGTCCCAACATCGGTCTGATCTCCTACCTGGCTACCTACGCCAAGATCAACAAGTACGGCTTTGTCGAGGCCCCGTACCGCAAGGTCGATAAGGCTACCGGCACCGTCACCGACGAGGTCGTCTACATGACCGCCGACGTCGAGGACGAATATATCGTTGCCCAGGCCAACGAGCCGCTGGACGAGAACAACCACTTCGTCCGTCCCCGCGTTTCCGGCCGTCACCGCAACGACATCCAGGAGTTCGACGCTTCTCAGGTCGACTTCATGGACGTTTCTCCCCGTATGATGGTTTCCGTCGCTACGGCCTGCATCCCGTTCCTGGAGAACGACGACTGTAACCGTGCCCTGATGGGCTCTAACATGCAGCGTCAGGCCGTGCCTCTGATGGTCACCCAGCAGCCCATCGTTGCTACCGGTATGGAGTACAAGGCTGCTACCGACTCCGGCGTCTGCATCCTGGCTGCCCGCGAAGGCACCGTTGAGTTTGTCGACGCCGAGAAGATCGTCGTGCGCTGCCCGGACGGTTCTGCCGACACCTATGAGCTGATCAAGTTCATGCGCTCCAACCAGGGCAACTGCAACAACCAGCGCCCCATCGTCAATGTTGGCGATGTCGTCAAGGCAGGCGACGTGCTGGCTGACGGTCCCGCCACCAAGAACGGCGAGATCAGCCTGGGCAAGAACGCCCTGATCGGCTTCATGACCTGGGAAGGCTACAACTACGAGGACGCCGTTCTGCTGAACGAGAAGCTGGTCCGCGAGGACGTCTACACCTCCATCCACATCGAGGAGTACGAGACCGAAGCCCGCGACACCAAGCTGGGACCCGAGGAGATCACTCGTGACATCCCCAACGTCGGTGACGACGCCCTGAAAGACCTGGACGACCGCGGCATCATCCGCATCGGTGCCGAGGTCAAGACCGGCGACATCCTGGTCGGCAAGGTCACCCCGAAGGGTGAGACCGAGCTGACCGCCGAGGAGCGCCTGCTGCGCGCCATCTTCGGTGAGAAGGCCCGCGAAGTCCGCGATACTTCTCTGCGCGTGCCCCACGGTGCTTACGGTATCGTGGTCGACGTCAAGGTCTTTACCCCCGAGAACAGCGACGAGCTGCAGCCCGGCGTGCGTATGTGCGTGCGCTGCTACATCGCCCAGAAGCGTAAGATCAGCGTTGGCGATAAGATGGCTGGCCGTCATGGCAACAAGGGTGTCGTTTCCCGCATCCTGCCGCAGGAGGACATGCCCTTCCTGCCCGACGGCACCCCGTTGGACATCGTGCTGAACCCCCTGGGCGTTCCTTCCCGTATGAACATCGGTCAGGTGCTGGAAGTCAACCTGGGCTACGTTGCCAAGGCTCTGGGCTGGAAGGTCCAGACCCCCGTCTTCGACGGCGCCCACGAAGCCGACCTGCGTGACTGCTTCGCCGAGGCCCGTGAGAAGTGGCACGGCGAGAACGCCCCCGAGTATCCGACCAAGCTGCCCCGCCTGATGGGCGAGAACGGCCACATCATTGACTTCTCCAAGATCGATCTGACCGACGACGGCAAGACCACTGTTTACGATGGCCGTACCGGCGAGCAGTTCCCCAGCAAGGTCACGGTCGGCTATATGTACTACCTCAAGCTGCATCACCTGGTCGACGATAAGATCCATGCCCGTTCCACCGGCCCGTACTCCATGGTCACCCAGCAGCCTCTGGGCGGCAAGGCCCAGTTCGGCGGCCAGCGCTTCGGCGAGATGGAAGTCTGGGCGCTGGAAGCTTACGGCGCCGCTTACACCCTGCAGGAGATCCTGACCATCAAATCCGACGATGTCGTGGGCCGTGTCAAGACCTACGAGGCCATCGTCAAGGGCGATCCCATCCCGCGTCCCGGCATCCCCGAGAGCTTCCGCGTTATGCTCAAAGAGCTGCAGAGCCTTGGCCTGGATATCGTTGTGCAGGATAAGGAAGGCAACGCCGTTGACATGCGTCAGGAATTTGACGACGATGACAGCAGCTTTGAAAACAGCGATTACGACCTGGGCGATAATGTCATGGTCGAAAGCGAGCTACAGGATGAGTACAGCGTCAAGGATGCCGATGAAGGCTTTGATGATGATCTGGACGAGGATGCCGGCCCCAGCGCTGAGGATCTCGCCGCGATCGAGTCTGATTCCTTCGACGATTGATCGCTGAATCGTGTGTCATATTGAATTTGAGAGGGTTCGCTGAATGGAAAATAAAGAATTCGATTCTATTAAGATCGGCCTTGCCTCCCCGGACCAGATCCGTGCCTGGAGCTATGGTGAGGTCACCAAGCCCGAAACCATCAACTACCGTACCCTGAAGCCGGAGCGCGACGGCCTGTACTGCGAGCGCATTTTTGGACCTACTAAGGACTGGGAGTGCCACTGCGGTAAGTACAAGCGCATCCGCTACAAGGGTAAGATCTGCGATAAGTGCGGTGTTGAAGTCACCCGCGCCAAGGTCCGCCGTGAGCGCATGGGCCACATCGAGCTGGCTGCACCCGTTTCGCACATCTGGTATTTCAAGGGTATCCCCAGCCGTATCGGCCTGATGCTGGACATCAGCCCCCGTCAGCTGGATAAAGTCCTCTACTTCGCCAACTACATCGTTACCGACCCCGGTTTCACCCCGCTGGAGAAAAAACAGCTGCTGACCGAGCGCGAGTACAAGGAGATGCGCGAAAAGTACGAGGATACGTTTGAAGCCGGCATGGGTGCTGAAGCTATCCAGAAGCTGCTGGCTGAGATCGACCTCGAGAAGCTCTCTGCCGAGCTGCGCGAGGAACTGGAACATGCCAACGGCCAGAAGCGCGTCCGCCTGCTGAAGCGTCTCGAGTGCGTCGAGAGCTTCCTGGAGAGCAACCAGCGCCCCGAGTGGATGATCATGACGGTCATCCCCGTGATCCCGCCGGATCTGCGCCCGTTGCTGCAGCTGGATGGCGGCCGTTTCGCCACCTCCGACCTGAACGATCTGTATCGCCGTGTCATCAACCGCAACAACCGTCTGCGCCGCCTGCTGGAGCTGGGTGCGCCCGACATCATCGTGCGCAACGAGAAGCGTATGCTGCAGGAAGCTGTCGATGCCCTGATCGATAACGGCCGCCGCGGCCGCCCGGTCACCGGCGCCAACAACCGTGCGCTGAAGTCCCTGTCCGATATGCTGAAAGGCAAGCAAGGCCGCTTCCGTCAGAACCTGCTGGGCAAGCGTGTTGACTACTCCGGCCGTTCCGTTATCGTCGTCGGCCCCGAGCTGAAGATGTATCAGTGCGGTTTGCCCAAGGAGATGGCCCTCGAGCTGTTCAAGCCCTTCGTCATGAAGGACCTGGTCGAGAAGGAGAAGGCCAACAACATCAAGTCCGCCCGCAAGATGGTCGAGCGTGCCCGCCCCGAGGTTTGGGACTCTCTGGAGACCGTCATCAAGGGCCACCCCGTCCTGCTGAACCGTGCACCTACGCTGCACCGTCTGGGCATCCAGGCTTTCGAGCCTGTCCTGGTCGAGGGCCGTGCCATCAAGCTGCACCCCCTGGTCTGCACCCCCTTCAACGCTGACTTCGACGGCGACCAGATGGCTGTCCATCTGCCGCTGTCCACCGAGGCCCAGCGTGAAGCCAAGATGCTGATGCTGGCCTCCGGCAACCTGCTGAAGCCCTCTGACGGCGAGCCCGTCACCGTGCCCACGCAGGATATGATCCTGGGCAGCTACTATCTGACCCTGGTCAACCCCGATGATAAGGGCCACGGCAAGATCTTCCGCGATGAGAACGAGGCTATGATGGCTTACTCCTCCGGCCTGATCACGCTGCAGGCACCCATCAAGGTGCGCCGCACCCTGACCTTCGACGGTGTGGAGGAGACCGCTCTGGTCGACACCACCATGGGTCAGATCATCTTCAACAACCCCATCCCGCAGGACCTGGGCTATGTCGATCGTACCGATCCGGCTACCAAGTTCGACTACGAGATGAACCCCCGTACCCTGAAGATTGCTTCCGGCGGTAAGAGCGACAAGCTGACCAAGAAAGGTCTGCCTGACATCATCAGCCGCTGCCTGACCAAGCATGGCACCAAAGTCTGTGCCATGATGCTGGATCAGATCAAGGCACAGGGTTATAAGTACTCCACGCTGTCCGCTATCACGGTCGCCGTTCCCGATGCCATCATCCCCGATGAGAAGCCCGCGATCCTGGCCGCCGCCGATAAGAAGATCGAGAAAGTCATGAAGAACTTCAACCGCGGTCTTATTTCGGACGAGGAGCGCTACCGCAGCACCGTTGCTATCTGGCAGGCTGCTACCGAGGAAGTCTCCGATGCTCTGAGCAACAACCTGAAGGCCCACCACCAGCGCAACCCCATCTATATGATGTCCGACTCTGGTGCTCGTGGTTCTATGGACCAGATCAAGCAGCTGGCCGGCATGCGCGGTCTGTTGGCTAACACGGCCGGTAAGACCCTGGAAATGCCCATTCGTGCTAACTACCGTGAAGGCCTGAATATCCTGGAATACTTCATTTCTTCTCGAGGCGCCCGTAAGGGTCTGGCTGATACCGCTCTGCGTACCGCTGACTCTGGCTACCTGACCCGTCGTCTGGTCGATGTCTCTCAGGAAGTTATCATCCGTGAGGAAGACTGCCACGCTACCGAGGGTATCTGGGTCCGCGAGATCAGCGAAGGTAACTCCGTTGTCGAGAGCTTCAAGGAGCGCTTGAACGGCCGCTACGCCCTGCATGACGTTATGGACCCCACCACCGGTGAGCTCCTGGTCAGCAAGGACAAGATGATGGATATGTTCGACGCCGAGAAGATCGCCAACGCCGGTATCACCGAGCTGGAGATCCGCTCCGTCATGACTTGCCGTGCCCACGTCGGCGTCTGCGCCCGCTGCTACGGCTCCAACATGTCCAACGGCGAGTGCGTTAAGGTCGGCGAGTCTGTCGGTATCATCGCTGCCGAGTCCATCGGCGAACCCGGTACCCAGCTGACCATGCGTACCTTCCATACCGGCGGTATCGCATCTGCCGAAGATATCACGCAGGGTCTTCCTCGTGTTGAGGAACTGTTCGAGAGCCGCCGCCCGAAGGCCATGGCTATCATGTCCGAGATCGGCGGTACCGTCCACATCGACGATACCAAGAAGACCCGCCATGCCGAGATCAACGGCGTGGACGAGAACGGCGCACCCATCACCAAGAGCTACCTGATCCCGTTCGGTCAGCGCCTCAAGGTCATGGAGGGCGACGTCGTCGCCAAGGGTGCTCTGCTGACCGAAGGCCACGCTTATCCCCAGGATATTCTGGCCATCCAGGGTCCCATCGCCACCCAGAACTACCTGATCAGCGAAGTCCAGAAGGTCTACCGTCTGCAGGGCGTTGACATCAACGATAAGCATATCGAAGTCATCGTCCGCCAGATGATGCGTAAGGTCCGCATCGAGGATTCCGGCTCCAGCGACTTTATCATGGGCAGCATCGTGAACCGCCGCGATGTCATGATCAAGAACGAGGAGATCCAGGCCCGCATCGATGCCGGCGAGACCGATCTGAAGCTGGTCCAGGCCAGCCAGGTCCTGCTTGGTATCACCAAGTCCAGCTTGGCCACTGACTCCTTCCTGTCCGCTGCTTCCTTCCAGGAGACCACCCGTGTCCTGACCGAAGCCGCCATCAAGGGCAAGGTCGACCCGCTGGCCGGCCTGAAGGAGAACGTCATCATCGGTAAGCTCATCCCCGCCGGCACTGGTCTGCCGGAGGTCGAGGAAGAGCTCGTCCAGGCTGAGATCGCCCGCGACGCTGCCGAAGCCGCCTACGACCACTAATCGCTAATCAACCAAGCCCCCATGCCGAAAGGCATGGGGGCTTTTGTCGTTTGTGTATTGGCCCTGCGTAAATTGTAGGGGCCGATGCTCATCATCGGCCTGCTGGTTACCGCTGCCATTGGTTTGTAGGGGAGTGGCAGCCTCGACGCCCCGGACGGGCATATTGTATACATGTCCGTCCGCAATTGACACACACTTGTGGAAAGGTTATAATAAATTAACCACTTTTATAATAAGGAGAAAACCATGGCTGAAATTTTAAAAGAACGCAGCGAACTGGATCCGCAGTTCCAGTGGGACCTGACGCCGATGTTTGAAAGCGACGCTGCCTGGGAGACCGCCCTTGAAAACCTCGATGCCGAGATCGACAGCGTAGCTGCTTTTGCGGGCAAGCTGTCCGACGCCATCACCATCGGCGCTTATCTGGACGCCACCACCGAGCTGAACCGCAAGGTCGAGCAGCTCTACTGCTACGCCAGCATGCGCCACGATGAGGACACCCGCGGCGAGGCTGCCCAGAGTATGTACGCCCGCATCAACAGCAAGTATGTCAAGCTTATCACCGCGCTGTCCTTCGCCCAGCCGGAGATCCTGGCCCTGCCCGAGGAGACCCTGACCGCCATCGTCAACGATCCCGCCGTGGCCGACTACAAGTTCAATCTGGAGGACCTGCTGCGCAGCAAGCCCCACACCCTCTCCAAGGCCGAGGAAAAGCTGCTGGCCAGCTTTGGCGAGGTAATGCAGGCTCCCTCCGAGGCTTACCACAACCTCGAGGACGCCGACCTCGTCTTTGACCCCGCCAAGAACGCCGAGGGTGAAGAAGTTGAGGTCACCGGCTCCAACTTCGTGCCCATCGAGATGGGCACTGACCGTGTCCTGCGCGAGAATGCTTTCCGCAGCTTCTACAAGGGCTACCGCCAGCACATCAACACCATGGCCGCCACCTACGCCGGTGCCGTCAAGGCTGCCACCGCCGAGGCCCGCGCCCGCCACTATGAGTCCTCCCGCGCCATGTCCATGGCAGGGGAGAATGTGCCCGTGGAGGTCTACGACAACCTGGTTGCCACCGTCCGCAAGCACATGCCCGCCATGCACCGCTACGTCCGCCTGCGCAAAAAGATGCTGGGCGTCGACGAGCTGCATTTCTATGATGTCTACGCCCCGCTGGTCGGCGACCTGAAGAAGTCCTACACCTACGAGACCGCCCAGCAGATGGTGCTGAAAGCCGTTGCCCCCCTGGGCGAGGACTACCAGAAGGACGTGCAGAAAGCCTACAATGAGGGCTGGATTGACGTTTATCCCAACCGCGGCAAGCGCGGCGGCGCTTACTCCGGCGGCTGCTATGACTCCAACCCCTATATCCTGCTGAACTTCAGCGGCACGCTGGACAGCGTTTCCACTCTGGCCCACGAGATGGGCCATACCATGCACAGCTGGCGCTCCCGCAAGCATCAGCCACCGCAGTACGCTGACTACACGCTGTTCGTGGCCGAGGTCGCGTCCACCGTCAACGAGAACCTGCTCATCGAGCAGCTGCTCCAGAACGAGAACGACCCCCAGACCCGCCTCTACCTGCTGAACCAGTACCTGGAGAACTTCAAGGGCACTGTCTACCGCCAGACGATGTTTGCCGAGTTTGAGCGCGAGGCCCACGCCATGGTGGAGCGCGGCGAGGCCCTGAACGCCTCCGCTCTCAACGCCCTGTATAAGCGCCTGGTCATCGACTACTTCGGCGACGACATGGTCATCGATGACGAGATCCAGTACGAGTGGGCACGCATCCCGCACTTCTACCGTCCGTTCTACGTCTACAAGTACGCCACCGGCTACTCCACCGCTGTGGCCCTGTCCGAGGGCATCCTCAAAGAGGGTGAGCCCGCCGTCAAGCGCTACAAGGAGTTCCTCTCCATGGGCGGCAGCGCCTACCCGCTGGATGAGCTGCGCCACGCCGGTGTTGATCTGGCCACCCCGGCCCCAGTCGACGCTGCCCTCGAAAAGTTCGAGCGCATCCTCGATGACGCCGAAGCTACCCTGGCAAAGCTGCAGTAACAATAAAAAGGAAGGGGCACCCGCGAGGGTGCCCCTTTTGCTGTTATATAAGGTGTTACTTGCCAAGAACTGCCTTCACATAGGCGGCTTCGCGGGCGGCTACCTGTGCCTGGAATGCCTTCACGGCATCGGCATAAGCGGCTTCGCGCTTGTCGGCTGCGGCCTGGGTAGCCTTACCGGCGGCAATCACAGCGGCCACTTTGGCGTCCGCCTCAGACTGAGCGGCCTTGCCGGCGGCGATCACGGCCAGACACTCTGCATCGGCCTTGGCCTGGGCAGCTTTAGCAGCCTTCAGGATCGCGGCACTGTCGGCGTCGGCCTTTGCCTTAGCCTGCTTGGAGTAGGCATTGACAGCGGCCGTGTAGGCGGCTTCTTTGGCGGCGATCTCCTGCTGATAGGCTTTTACAGCGGCGATGTAATCATCGTTGGCGTCTGCAAAAACGGGAACAGCGAACATGCAGACCATGCAGATGGCGAGCAGGGCGGAGAGAAGTTTTTTCATTGTCAATACCTCCTTAAAAATAAAACTAAGGGTGATTTGGTCCCCCGGAACGCCCGGGAGTTATCTACAGCCTTATTATACCAGACAGCGCATAAAACTGCAACAAAAAATGACTCGACAAAATCATGAATTCTGGCATTGCAAATTGTGCAAACTAGACAAATGTTGTTGAAGCATGGACAAAAAACGCTTACACAAACCTTGGGCAGGGGAGTAGGACCCTGTTCATCTTATGCACCGCCTTATAAAAAGGCGTCAGGCCCTGGCCCATAGGCCCGAAATCCACATTTTAGCCTGCGAAAACAAAAATTCTCCGTATTGCACGATTTTTTCAAAGTTTTTTTGGCAATACTCTTGACAACGGGCCGCGAATCCTGTAAACTAAACATTGCGTGAGTTCCGGGGAGTAGTGCGGCAAAAATGCCGCGGCTCCGGTAAAACGAACGTGAATATGTGAAGAAAGGAGAAAAGAAATGCCTACTTTTAACCAGCTCGTGCGCAAAGGTCGTGAGGTCCTGGTCAAGAAGAGCACTGCCCCTGCTCTGCAGAAGTGCTACAACTCCCAGAAGAAGCAGTACACCACCATGAACAGCCCGCAGAAGCGCGGTGTTTGCACTGCCGTTCGTACCATGACCCCCAAGAAGCCTAACTCTGCTCTGCGTAAAGTTGCCCGTGTCCGCCTCACGAATGGTATCGAGGTCACCTCTTACATTCCCGGTATCGGCCATAACCTGCAGGAGCACAGCGTTGTTCTGATCCGTGGCGGTCGTGTCAAGGATCTGCCCGGTGTCCGTTATCACATCATCCGTGGTACTCTGGATACCCAGGGTGTTGCGAACCGTAATCAGGCCCGCAGCAAATACGGTGCTAAGCGCCCCAAGGCCGGTGCCAAGAAGTAAGGAAACATCTTTTCGCCATAAAATAGGCCAAGCCTTTTTTGTGGCTCAACGGGAGTTTCTAAACTTTCGAGTACCGATGATATCATTTATGTGAAGGAGGGAAGAAAGATGCCCAGAAGAGGTAATGTCGCTAAGCGCGAAGTTCTGGCTGATCCTATCTACAATTCCAAGGTTGTCACCCGTCTGGTCAACTACATCATGCTGGATGGCAAGAAAGGTGTTGCTCAGGAGATCGTTTACGATGCATTTGACATCGTGAAGGAAAAGACCGGCAACGACCCGCTCGAGATGTTCGAAAAGGCTATGGAGAACATCATGCCTAACCTCGAGTGCAAGACCCGCCGCGTCGGCGGTGCTAACTACCAGGTTCCCCTGGAGGTCAGCCCGGCTCGCCGTGAGACCCTGGGTCTGCGTTGGCTCACCGCTTACAGCCGCGCCCGTGGCGAGAAGACCATGTCTGCTCGTCTGGCCGCTGAGATCATCGACGCCACCAACGGTGTCGGCGGTTCTGTCAAGAAGCGCGAGGATACGCACAAGATGGCCGAGGCCAACAAGGCTTTTGCCCACTATCGTTATTGATTCGCTGTCGAGGAGGTATAAGCCATGGCAACGCCGAGAGATGTATCTCTGCAAATGACCCGTAATATCGGTATCATGGCCCACATCGACGCAGGTAAGACCACCACCACCGAGCGTATCCTGTACTACACCGGTATCAACCATAAGATCGGTGAAGTTCATGACGGCGCTGCTACGATGGACTGGATGGAGCAGGAGCAGGAGCGTGGCATCACGATCACCTCTGCTGCTACCACCTGCTACTGGAGCCATACCGAGACCCAGCACGATCCGGCTCTCTTCAAGAAGAACCGTCATCGTATCAATATCATCGACACCCCGGGCCACGTTGACTTCACTGTTGAGGTTCAGCGTTCCCTGCGCGTTCTGGACGGTTCCGTTACCGTTCTGGCCGCTAAGGGCGGTGTTGAGCCGCAGTCTGAGACCGTTTGGCGTCAGGCTGACGAGTATAAGGTTCCCCGCATGGTGTACGTCAACAAGATGGATACCATGGGTGCCGATTTCTACCGCTGCGTTCAGATGCTCCATGATCGTCTGCACGCCAACGGTGTGCCCATCCAGCTGCCCGTTGGTCAGGAGGATACCTTCAAGGGTATTATCGACCTGATCGATATGCAGGCTGACATCTACTATGATGACATGGGCAATGATGTCCGCGTTGAGCCGATTCCTGAGGATATGCAGGAGAAGGCCCAGGAGTACCATGACAAGCTGATCGAGGCTGTTGCCGAGACCAACGAAGAGCTGATGATGAAGTACCTGGAAGGCGAAGAGCTGACCAAGGAAGAGATCAAGGCTGCTCTGCGTAAGGCTACCATCTCCAACGAGATCGTTCCTGTTGTCTGTGGTTCCTCCTACAAGAACCGCGGCGTTCAGAAGCTGCTGGATGCTATTGTTGACTACATGCCGGCTCCTACCGACGTTGAAGCCATCAAGGGCACCAACCCCGAGACCGGCGAGGAAGAGGATCGTATCTCTTCTGACGACCAGCCTTTCGCAGCTCTGGCTTTCAAGATCATGACTGACCCCTACGTTGGTAAGCTCTGCTTCTTCCGCGTGTACTCCGGTACCCTGGATGCAGGCACCACCGTTTACAACTCTGTCAAGGATAACAATGAGCGTATCGGCCGTATCCTGCAGATGCACGCCAACAACCGTAAGGATATCGACACCGTTTACGCTGGCGATATCGCGGCTGCTGTCGGCCTGAAGAATACCACCACCGGTGACACTCTGTGCGACGAGAAGCATCCCATCATCCTCGAGTCGATGAACTTCCCCGAGCCCGTTATCCGCGTTGCTATCGAGCCCAAGACCAAGGCCGGCTCCGAGAAGATGGGCATTGCTCTGGCAAAGCTTGCTGAAGAAGACCCGACCTTCCGTACCTGGACCGATGAAGAGACCGGTCAGACCATCATCGCCGGCATGGGCGAGCTCCATCTGGAGATCATCGTTGACCGTCTGCTCCGCGAGTTCAAGGTCGAGGCTAACGTCGGCGCTCCCCAGGTTGCTTACCGCGAGACCATTCGCAAGGAAGCCAACCAGGAGACCAAGTACGCCCGCCAGTCTGGTGGTAAGGGCCAGTACGGTCACGTCAAGATCAAGGTTGAGCCCAACCCCGGCAAGGGTTACGAGTTCGTCAACGGTGTCGTTGGCGGCGCTATCCCGAAGGAATATATCCCCGCTGTCGATCAGGGCATTCAGGGCGCCATGAAGTCCGGCGTTCTCGCTGGTTATCCTGTCGTCGATGTCAAGGTCACCCTGTGGGATGGTTCTTACCATGAGGTCGACTCCTCTGAAATGGCGTTCTCCATCGCCGGTTCTATGGCTTTCAAGGAGGCCATGAAGAAGTGCGATCCCGTCATCATGGAGCCCATCATGAAGGTCAACGTTATCGTGCCTGATGAGTACATGGGCAACGTTATCGGCGACCTGAACAGCCGCCGTGGTCAGATCAACAACCAGGAGTCTGAGGGTGGCACCGCTCGTGTTACCGCTCTGGTTCCTCTGTCTGAGATGTTCGGCTATGCTACCGACCTGCGTTCTAAGACCCAGGGCCGTGGCCAGTACTCCATGGAGCCTGATGAATATCAGCAGGTTCCCAAGAGCGTTGCCGACAAGATCATGAGCGACCGCGCTAAAGCGTAACTATTTCATAAATTTTACTTGATTTTTCTCGTAAAATCTTGTATTATAGCCTTACGCAAGGCAATTAAATTGTTTTAATTAAAGGAGGACACTTCCAATGGCTGAAAAGGAAAAATTTGACCGCTCTTTGGAGCACGTCAACATTGGCACCATCGGTCACGTTGACCATGGTAAGACTACCCTGACCGCTGCCATCACCAAGACCCTGGCTCTGAAGGGCGACGCCGACTTCATGGATTACTCCAGCATCGACAAGGCTCCCGAGGAGAAGGCTCGTGGCATCACGATCAACACCGCTCACGTTGAGTACCACACCGAGAAGCGTCACTACGCCCACGTTGACTGCCCGGGCCATGCTGACTACATCAAGAACATGATCACTGGTGCTGCTCAGATGGACGGCGCTATTCTGGTCGTTGCTGCTACCGATGGTCCCATGCCTCAGACCCGTGAGCACATCCTGCTCGCCCGTCAGGTTGGCGTGCCCAAGATCGTTGTCTTCATGAACAAGTGCGACATGGTCGACGACGACGAGCTGCTGGATCTGGTCGAGATGGAAATCCGTGAGCTGCTGAACGAGTACGACTTCGATGGCGACAACACCCCCATCATCCGTGGTTCCGCTCTGAAGGCTCTGGAGTCCACTTCTACCGACCCCAACGCCCCTGAGTACAAGTGCATTTGGGAGCTGATGGACGCTGTTGATAGCTACATCCCCACTCCTGACCGTGCTGCTGACAAGCCCTTCCTGATGCCCGTTGAGGACGTTATGACCATCTCCGGCCGTGGCACCGTTGCTACCGGTCGTGTCGAGCGTGGCACTGCTCACGTTGGCGATCAGATGGAAATCGTCGGTATCAAGGAAGAGAAGATGACCACCACCATCACCGGCCTGGAGATGTTCCGCAAGAGCCTGGAGTTCGCTCAGGCTGGCGATAACATCGGCGCCCTGCTGCGTGGTATTGACCGTGACCAGATCGAGCGTGGCCAGTGCCTGTGCCAGCCCGGTTCTGTTCATCCTCACACCGTCTTCGATGGCCATGTTTATGTCCTGAAGAAGGAAGAGGGCGGCCGTCATACCCCGTTCTTCAACAACTATCGTCCTCAGTTCTACTTCCGCACCACCGACGTTACCGGCATCATCACCCTGCCCGAGGGCACCGAGATGTGCATGCCCGGCGACAACGTCGATATGCATGTTGAGCTGATCACCCCCGTCGCCATGGAAGAGGGCCTGCGTTTCGCTATCCGCGAGGGCGGCCACACCGTTGGTTCCGGCGTTGTTTCCAAGATCGAGAAGTAATTTCCCGCTCTAAAACAGCATAATTCAGGCGCTCACTGTAAGGTGAGCGCCTGTTTTTATGTTGTTTTTTGGTGTACAGTGTGGTATACTAATAAAAATATGGCATACCACAAATATGACATACATAGAGAAGGGAGTACATCCATGCAGCAGGAAACCGTTATCGTATTGGATTTCGGCGGCCAGTATAACCAGCTGATCGCCCGCCGCGTCCGTGAATGTAACGTTTATTGCGAGATCTATTCGTACCGCACCGACCTGGCCAAGATCAAGGCCAAGAACCCCAAGGGCATCATCTTTACCGGCGGTCCCAACAGTGCCTACCTGCCGGATTCGCCGACCATCGACCCCGAGATCTACACCTGGGGCGTGCCGATCCTGGGTATCTGCTACGGCAGCCAGCTGATGATGCACATGCTGGGCGGCAAGGTCTGCAAAGCCCCTGAGCGCGAGTACGGCAAGACCGTGGTCGACCTGGACACCACCAGCCCGTTGTTCGCCGGCCTGCCGGACAAAAACGTCTGCTGGATGAGCCATAACGACTATATCGAGACGGCCGCCCCCGGCTTTGAGATCGTGGCCCACACCCCCAACTGCCCGGTGGCCGCTGCCCAGGATAAGCCCCGCGGCTTGTACTGCGTGCAGTTCCACCCGGAGGTCCTGCACACCGAGAACGGCACCCAGATCCTGCACAACTTTGTGTACAACGTCTGCGGCTGTGCCGGCACCTGGAAGATGGACTCCTTCGTGGAGAACAGTGTCAAGGCCCTGCGCGAGAAGATCGGCGACGGCAAGGTGCTCTGCGCCCTGTCCGGCGGTGTCGACTCCAGCGTCTGTGCTGCCATGCTGGCCAAGGCCATCGGTAAGCAGCTGACCTGCGTGTTCGTTGACCATGGCCTGCTGCGCAAGAACGAGCGCGAACAGGTCTGCGAGGTGTTCGGCGAAGGCGGCCAGTTTGACATCAACTTTGTCTGCGTCGATGCCCGCGACCGCTTCTACAAGAAGCTGGCAGGGGAGAGCGCTCCCGAGCGCAAGCGCAAGATCATCGGCGAGGAGTTCATCCGCGTGTTCGAGGATGAAGCCAAGAAGATCGGCGCCGTGGACTTCCTGGCCCAAGGCACCATCTATCCCGACGTGGTCGAGAGCGGCCTCGGCGGGGAGAGCGCTACCATCAAGAGCCACCACAATGTTGGCGGCCTGCCCGACTACGTCGACTTTAAGGAGATTGTCGAGCCGCTGCGCGACCTGTTCAAGGACGAA
>ULSE01012404.1_pt1 | contig 24996 bp, 25 predicted proteins | sample 1956061 | NCBI WGS metagenome assembly ULSE01 (sample SAMEA4835700, study PRJEB28245) | human gut metagenome | biome: gut microbiome; material: fecal sample | place: Denmark | collected 2008 | reverse complement strand
GCTTTTGGCTTAGCATCTGCCGCACCTCGCTCGCCGTATCGACACTTAGAATTATGCGGTATTGCCCTAATTTATTTCGGTAATAGCATTACAAACTTTATTTCCTTTTGCAAATGCAAAATTTTATGCGCAAAATCAGCTTTTATACTTGCCTAAATTTTGCAGGCGTGGTAAACTGATAAATGCGCAAGAACTCGTGATGAGTCTTATGGTGTAAGAACTCGGAAGAGGAGAATATGCGCAGCGGGCGGCCGTAGCCCTTGACGGCCGCCCGCCTTTTTTTGCAAAACAGTAGACATTTTTCGTAAAATAGAATATACTTATGTGCGTATATTGTTAAAAAGCAAGATCTATACCGTACTGAACATAAACAAGGAGGCGCAACTCTTATGTGTGGAATCGTCGGTTTTACCGGTGCCGCCCAGGCAGCACCGATCCTGTTAGATGGCCTGGCCAAGCTGGAATACCGCGGCTATGACTCGGCCGGTCTCGCCGTGCAGAATGCTGCCGGCAAGATCGAAGTCGTCAAAGCCAAGGGCCGCCTGAAAGTATTAAGCGAGATGACGGACGGCGGCAATGCCCTTACAGGCACCTGCGGCATCGGCCATACCCGTTGGGCCACTCACGGCGAGCCTTCGGTGGTCAATGCGCACCCCCATTACTCCAACGATAAAAAAATTGCCATTGTGCATAACGGCATCATCGAGAACTACCTAGAGATCAAAGAGCGCCTGACCAACAAAGGCTTTACCTTTGTCTCCCAGACGGACACCGAGGTGCTGGCCCAACTGCTGGACTACTATTACATGGGTGAGTCCGCCGGCGACCCGCTGGACGCCATCGCCCGCACCATGCTGCATGTGCGTGGCTCCTACGCGCTGGGCGTGCTGTTTGCCGACGAGCCGGGCACCATCTACGCCGCCCGCAAGGACAGCCCGTTGGTGGTCGGCAAGGCCGAGAGCGGCACCCTGATTGCCTCTGACGTGCCCGCGCTGCTCAAGTACACCCGCACGGTCTACTACATCGACAACCTGGAGATCGCGCGGCTGACGCCTGATTCTATCGAGTTTTTCGATACTGACAAAGAGCCCGTCCAGCACGAGGCTTCCACCATCGAGTGGGACACCGAGGCAGCCGAAAAGGGCGGCTTCGAGCATTTCATGATGAAAGAGATCCACGAGCAGCCCGCCGCTGTCCGGGATACGCTTTCCCCGCGCCTGAAGGACGGCAAGATCGATCTGTCCGAGCTGGCTCTGGACGAGGATGCTATCCGCGGCATCCACCGCATCTACATCATCGGCTGCGGCTCCGCTTACCATGTGGGCATGGCCGCGCGCTATGTATTCGAGAGCCTGGCCCGCCTGCCGGTGGAGGTCGACGTCGCCAGCGAGTTCCGTTACCGCAACCCCGTGCTGGAGCCGGATTCTCTCGCGCTGGTCATCAGCCAGAGCGGCGAGACCGCCGACACCCTGGCCGCCCTGCGCCTGTGCAAGGACCGCGGCGTGCGCACAGTGGGCATCGTAAACGTGGTGGGTTCCAGCATTGCCCGCGAGGCTGACGCCACTATGTACACCTGGGCCGGGCCGGAGATCTCCGTGGCCACCACCAAAGCCTACAGCACCCAGCTGGCAGCCTGCTACCTGCTGGCCACCGAGTTTGCCCGCGTGCGCAGCACCCTGGCCGACGGCCAGTACGAGAACCTCGTGGCCGACCTGGAAGCCTTGCCCGAAAAGATTGAAAAGACGCTGGCCGACAAGGAGCGCATCCAGTGGTTTGCCAGCAAGTACGCCAACGCCAAAGACGCCTTCTTCATCGGCCGCGGGCTGGATTACGCCGTAGCACTGGAAGGCAGTCTGAAATTCAAGGAGATCAGCTACATCCACTCCGAGGCCTTCGCCGCGGGCGAGATGAAACACGGCCCCATCTCTCTGGTGGAGAAGGGGACACTGGTCGTGGGTATCCTGACCCAGCCGGATCTGTTCGAAAAGAGCGTTTCCAACATGGTCGAGGTCAAGAGCCGCGGCGCTTTCCTGATGGGCCTGACCACCTACGGCAACTACAGCATCGAGGACACCGCCGGTTTCACCGTCTACGTACCCAAGACCGACCCCCACTTTGCCACCAGCCTGTCGGTCATTCCGCTGCAGCTGCTGGCCTATTACGTCAGCTGTGCCAAGGGCCTGGATGTCGACAAACCGCGCAACCTGGCAAAATCTGTCACGGTTGAGTAATTTTCACCAAAAAGCAAAGCCTATCTTTATAGAAACTGCCCGCTCCGTTTGTGCGCAGCATGCAACACGACGGAGCATTTTTGTGCTATAATGGATGTAAGATAAATAGTCATACAAAAATGTCGAGCTGTCAAGAAAGTACTCTGTAGGGGCGAACATTGTTCGCCCGTGCCCGTTTGGCATAGCAGTTGCTTTCCCATAGTTCCGCACAATATTTCCATCCTATTAAGATTTTTTATCATTTTTTATAAATCCAAACCAAAAGGAAACAACATGCAACAGGATTCAAAACAAATCATCAAGGGTCTGCCGCGGCGCATTGCGCTGATGCTGCTGGACTGCGGGCTGATCGTGCTGTGCTACTGGCTGGCCGTCATGCTGCGGTTTGACAGCGGCGATGCCTACAAGCGGGTGCTGACCATCCGCGCTATGGCCCCCATGCTGGCCTATGTGCTGCCAATCTATATGATCGTGTTCTGGTTCGGCGGCCTGTACGAGATCATGTGGGAATACGCCGGCATGCGTGACCTGGCCCGCCTGACTTGTCTGTCGGGCCTGGCCACCGGCATCATCATGCTGTTCGACCTGTTCTATCACAGCCGCCCCATTTCCGGCGCTGTGCTGATCTTTGGTGCGGTGTTCAACACGGCGGCCATAGCGGGCGTGCGCTTCCTATGGCGGTTCAGCAGGACGTTGCACGACGCCTGTGTTAATAAACCCGAGGACGACACGCCGCTATTGATCGTAGGTGCGGGCAATGCCGGCGCCTGGGCCGTCAACCTCTGCAAAAACAAGAACCAGAGCTTCGGCAATCCGGTCTGCCTGGTGGACGACGACCTGACCAAAAAAGGTCTGCGCGTGCAGGGCGTACCGGTGCGCGGCACCATTTCCGATATTCCTGAATTGGTGCGCAAGTACCACATCGTCGAGATTGTTATTGCCATCACTACGTTAAAAGGTGACCGCCTCACCGAGATCATCAACCTCTGCAACTCCACCCACTGCCGGGTGCGCATGCTGTCTGACCCCCAGGCCGTGGACGAGAACGGCAACCCCGTAGCCGCCGGTTTCCGTGAGCTGAACACCGCCGACTTCCTTTCCCGCGACGAGATCCAGCTGAACAACGCCCAGATCTCCGAGTACCTGCACGATAAGGTCGTGCTGGTTACCGGCGGCGGCGGTTCCATCGGCAGCGAGCTGTGCCGCCAGATCATGCGCTACCAGCCCCGCCGTCTGCTCATCTTTGACATTTACGAGAACTGCGCCTACGAGCTGGAGACCGAGCTGCGCAACAAGTACGGTGCCGAGGCCCCCGTCATCACGCTCATCGGCTCCATCCGCGATAAAGCCCGCCTGGATGAGGTGTTCGAGACCTATCATCCGTCGGTCGTCTTCCATGCGGCCGCCCACAAGCATGTGCCGCTAATGGAGATCAGCCCCGCCGAAGCCGTCAAAAACAACGTATTTGGCACCAAGAATCTGCTGACTTCCGCCGCTGAGCATGGTGTCGAGCGCTTTGTCCAGCTTTCTACCGACAAGGCTGTCAACCCCACCAACGTTATGGGCTGCACCAAACGCCTCTGCGAGATGCTGATTCAATCCTTTGCCAGCGGCACCGACATGAAGTGCGTGGCCGTGCGCTTTGGCAACGTGCTGGGCAGCCACGGCAGCGTTATTCCGTTGTTTGAGGAGCAGATCAAGCGCGGCGGCCCCGTCACCATCACACACCCGGATATTGTGCGCTACTTTATGACCATCACCGAGGCCGCGCAGCTGGTGCTGCAGGCCGGCGGCCTGGCCAAGGGCGGCAGCATCTACGTGCTGGATATGGGCGAGCCCGTCAAGATCATGGACCTGGCCACCCGGCTGATCCGCTTCTACGGCTACGAGCCGGGTGTAAACATGCAGGTCAAGATCACCGGCCTGCGTCCCGGCGAAAAGCTGTACGAGGAGCTGCTGATGGATGCTGAGCAGGACAAGATGCTCAAGACCGCCCACAACAAGATCTTCATCGCACCGCCCATGGACATCGACCTGGAAAAATTCTACACCCAGCTGCAGGAGCTGAAAGTTTCGGCCCGCCACAACGATGACGCCGTAGTCGAATGCCTGCAGGAGATGGTGCCCAGCTACCATCCCAACCGCCGCGTGCGCGCCGACCACACCGTCGTTGCTGCCAGCGGCAACACCATGATCCTTTCCCGCGAGGAGCTGGACAAAGCCCGCAAACTGCATGACGCAAAGGGGGAATGATGCCATGTACCAACGCTATGTAAAACGCATCCTGGATTTTATCCTGTCCCTGGCCGCCACCATCGTGCTGGCCATTCCCATGGGTATTATTGCCCTGTGGATCAAAGCCGATTCTCCCGGCCCGGTATTTTTCAAGCAGCGGCGCGTCGGCAAGGGCAAGACCCACTTTAACATTTTAAAGTTCCGCACCATGCGCGGCGATACTCCCCACGATGTGCCCACGCATCTTTTAAAAAATGCCGACAGCTACATCACCAAAAGCGGCGCGTTCCTGCGCAAGACCAGCCTGGACGAACTGCCCCAGATCTACAACATCCTGGCAGGGCAGATGAGCATCATCGGCCCGCGCCCCGCGCTGTATAACCAGTACGACCTGATCGATGCGCGCGATAAAGTACATGCCAACGACATTCGTCCCGGCCTGACCGGCTTGGCGCAGATCAACGGCCGCGACGAGCTGCCCATTGATGTAAAGGCCAAATATGACGGGGAATACGCCGCTCACCTGACCTTCGGCATGGACCTGAAGATCTTCTTCCACAGCTTTTCCTACGTGTTCCAGCGCCGCGGTGTCGTCGAGGGTGGAACTGGTTCTATACAAGAGCCAAATAAACAGAAACCGTCAAATTGACGGATGAATTCCCCACTGTTTTACTGGGCAGTGGGGTTTATTTTGCTCAAATTTAAAAAATATACAAGAAAATCTCGCTTTTTTCGTTAAAATATGTTGCAAAAGTCAAGCTAATTGTGTAAAATATACATCAAGAGCTTTTGATTTTCGGGCAAGATGGCCAACGGCAATTTGCCCACAAATATCTGAAGGGGAGCACATACTATGGCGAACAGGGTCTTCCAGAACGTGGTGTACCAGATGAAGGACGCCGTCGACCGCGTGGTCGGCGTTGTTGACGAAACGGGCACCGTGATTTCCTGCTCAGAGCTGGGGCAGATCGGTGAGGTGCGAGAAGGCGTAGCTGCTGCCCACCAGACCGCTGGTGATGCTTTTGTACGCGACGGCTACTCCTACCATCAGTTCTCCAATGCCAAGCATAACGATTATGCTGCATTTGTGGAGGGCACCGATGAAACGGCCGAGCAGTTTTCTGCCATGCTGTCGATCAGCCTGCAGTGCATCAAACAGTATCACGACGAAAAATTTGACAAGACAAACTTTATCAAAAACGTCGTGCTGGACAACATCCTGCCCGGTGACATCTACGCCAAAGCGCGGGAGCTGCACTTCGTCTCCGACGTGCAGCGTGTTGTCCTGCTGGTCCGCGTGACCTCCGGCAACGATATTTCCGCTTACGATGTTGTCAGTGGTCTGTTCCCGGACAAGCAGAAGGACTTCGTCTTTAACATCAGCGAGACGGACACCGTGCTGGTCAAGGAGATCAAGCCCGACAACAACACCCGCGATATGGAAAAGCTGGCCGCATCCATCGTGGACACCCTGCAGGGCGACCACTACATCAAAGCGGTCGTCGGCATCGGCACCCCCATCGGCAACATCAAAGATCTGGCCTCCAGCTTCAAAGAGGCCCAGATTGCTATGGAAGTCGGCAAGGTGTTCGACACCGAGCGTCAGGTCATCAGCTACGATCACCTGGGCATCGCCCGCCTGATCTACCAGCTGCCCACTACCTTGTGCGAGGCCTTCCTGCGCGAGGTCTTCAAGCAGGAGAGCATCGACTCTCTCGACGCTGAGACGCTGTTCACCATCCAGCGCTTCTTCGAGAACAACCTGAACGTTTCCGAAACGAGCCGCGGCCTGTTCGTACACCGTAACACGCTGGTCTATCGCCTGGAGAAGATCCGCAAGCTGACCGGCCTGGATCTGCGCAACTTCGATGACGCCATCGTCTTTAAGGTAGCGCTGATGGTCAAAAAGTACCTCTCCGCCAACCCGGCCAAGTATTGATTTCCATAAATTCACAAAGATTTCAAAAAGTCCTGCTGCTACGCACAACAGCAGGACTTTTTCGCATTTTTCCTACAGAAAAGTGCTTGACCGTAACACCCCGGCATGGTATCCTATTATATGTATGACTGTAACCATCCACAAGAAGTCACAAGGGCATGGGAGTTAAAACCAATGATCGAATTTGAACACGTTTCAAAAACTTACGAGACGCACAACGACGAAAACGTAGCGCTCGATGACATCAATATCCAAATCGAGGACGGCGAGTTCGTCTTTATCCTGGGCCATTCCGGTGCGGGCAAATCCACCTTCCTCAAACTGATCCAGATGGAAGAAAAGCCCACCGAGGGCCGCGTCATCATCAACGGTCAGGACCTTACCAAGATGAAACGCCGCAAGGTGCCGTATCTGCGCCGCCAGATGGGTGTCGTCTTCCAGGATTTCCGCCTGATCCCCACCATGACAGTGTACGAGAATGTGGCTTTCGCCATGCGCGTGACCAACATTCCTACCAAAAAGATCAAATCCCGCATCCCATATGTTCTGTCCCTGGTCGGTCTGGAGGATAAGATGGACCGCCTGCCGGACGAACTTTCCGGCGGTGAACAGCAGCGTGTGGCGGTAGCCCGCGCCTTGGCCCACGGCCCCAAGCTCATCATTGCCGATGAGCCCACTGGCAACATCGACCCCGAGATGTCCATGGACATCATGCAGCTGTTTGAGGCCATCAACAAGGTCAACATCACGGTGGTGGTTGTCACCCACGAGCACGAGCTGGTACATAAGCTGGCCCGCAAATACAACAACCGCGTCATCGAGCTGGCCAACGGCATGGTCGCCTCGGACACTTCGCACCCAGAAGCTGCCCGCCGCTACGCCGCCTGCATGGCCGAGCGTGAGAACGGCTACGATAAGTACGAAGATTACGATGATGAGGAATAAATAAGAGGGGATACCATGCGTTTTTCCAGCTTTACTTATCTGGTTGGCCAGGGCCTGCACAACCTGCGGGCCAACCGGCTTATGACCTTTGCTTCCATGGGCGTGCTGACCGTCTGCATGCTGCTGATCGGCGCCGCCTACCTGCTTGGTGTCAACATCGACGCCATGGTCGAGTATATCGGCGACCAGAACGAGACCGTTGTCTACATGGACCAGGGGGCCAGCGATGATCAGATTGCCGCCGCTGACACCGCCATCCGCAGCACTGAGCACGTGGTGGGCGTCACCTACATGTCGCCCCAGGACGTGCTGGCAGTTTACAGCGACATGCTGTCCGCCTACACCAACCTGCAGGATGCTTTCGCTAACGATAACCCGTTCTACCCCAACTACCGCGTTGTGGTGGACAGCCCTGATAACATCGAGGCCGTTTCCCAGCAGCTGCGCCAGATCGATGGTGTTTACCAGGTCAACGCCCCGCTGGAGATGTCCAAGGTCTTTGTCTCGCTGCAAAAGGTCGTTTCCTACGCCTGCTACGGCATCGTGCTGGTGCTGGCCATTGTCAGCATCGTGGTCATCAACAACACCATCAAGATCACCGTCTTTAACCGCCGCAAGGAGATCAACATCATGAAGCTGGTCGGTGCCACCAACGGCTTCATCCGCTTCCCGTTCTTTGTCGAAGGCGTCACCTCCGGCCTGATTTCCGCGGCACTGGCCTCCGGCATCATCTGCGGCGCTTACTATGCCCTGACCCGCTGGTATGCCGAGAACCCTTCCAATCTGTCCCAGATGTTTGGCGGCCAACTGGTGCCGCTGGCTGACGTCTGGTACTACCTTGTCGGCGGCTTTGCGCTGCTGGGCTTCGTGCTCTGCGGCATCGGTACCGCCACCAGCATCCGTAAACATCTGAACGTCTGATTTACGATTTACTAAAAGAGAAAACAGAGGAACAGAAAAGCCAATGAGAATTTCCCGTCGTTTCAAACGGATCGTTTCCGCTATGCTGGCCACCGCCTTGGCCTTTACCATGACCTTCTCCACTGATGTCATGCCGCTGGCTGACTCCAAGCAGGACCAGCTGAAGGCTGAGGTCTCCGCCAAGCAGGCTGAGCTGGACAAGGTCAACGCCGCGCTGAAAGAAGCGCAGAGCAACAAGGAAAACGCCAAGGCCATCAAGAGCCAGCTGGAAGAACAGAAGAACCTGATTTTAAGCCAGATCTCGCTGCTCAGTGACCAGATCACCGACCTGCAGGAGCAGATCTACCTCAAGCAGACCGAGATCGACGAAAAGCAGATCGAGGTCGACAACAAACAGGCCGAGTATGACCAGCGCTGGTCCGATTTCAAACAACGCATGGGCGCTATGCAGATGCTCAACGACGGTGGTTCCATCGCACTGCTGTCCAGCGCCTCCAACCTGTACCAGCTGCTAACCTTTGCTCAGACGCTGGAGCAGATCAGCAGCAAGGATCAATCCATCTGCCAGGATTTGGAGAACCAGCGCGCCGATTTGGAGAACCAGCGCACCGAGCTGGAAAATGCCAAGGCCGAGATGGAAGCCACCCAGGCCAGCCTGGAGGAGCAGACCACCCAGCTGAACAGCAAACAGGATGAACTGGCCGTCAATATTGCCCAGGCCAACGAGGATCTGGACGAAGCCTCTGCCCAGCAGGAGGCCGCCGAAGCGGCCGCAGCCGAAGCCCGCAAAAAGCTGGACGAAGCCACCGCCGCCCTGGACTCCTATCTGGAAGCCCAGAACAAAAAATATGGCAACGCCTCCATTACCTGCTCACTGGACTTCGGCCGCCCGCTGGCCACCTTTAAGTACATTTCCTGCTACTTCGGCGGCGGCGGTCACCGCGGCACTGACTATGCAGCCCCCGGCGGCACCGAGATCTACACCATCGCTGATGGCGTCGTCACCGCCGCCACCTACCATTACAGCTGGGGTTACTATGTGCAGGTCTACCATGGTACCGATTCCAACGGCAATACCTATTCGACCCTGTACGCTCACATGAACAGCGCCCCCGTGGTCAGCGTCGGCCAGCCTGTCTCCAAGGGCCAGCTGCTGGGCTATGTCGGCACCACAGGCAACTCTACCGGCAACCATCTGCACCTGGAAATGAAGGTCAACGGTGTGTTGACCAGCGTCACCAACTACATCTCGTAAGGGGAGGGAAGTCCTGATGAAACCCCAGAAACATAAGCCAGCCGTGCGCTTTTTCTGTCTTGTTATTGCGGTCGTTATGATTATCAGCCTTTTCTCCAGCGTTCTTTTCAGTCTGGCCTATACTCTGTAAAAGACCGCACTATTTTGTAAGGAGCCATCTGAACCCATGAGCAAAAAAATTAGTCTCGGCGTTACCATCACCATTGCCTTGATCGCCATGGCGGTCACTTTTTCTCTGACGATGGTCGTCTCGATGAATATGTTCAACTCCACCGTGTCCAGCGTCAAAAGCAAGGAGCGCCAGTACAACAAACTGGCCGAGATTGACCGTTTTGTACGCTCCAACGAGTATTTCACTATCAACGAGGACACGCTGAACGACACCTTGGCCGCCGGTTACATGTTGGGCATCAACGATAAATACGCCCGCTACTACACCGCCAAAGCTTACAGCGAGCGCCTGGCCGTTGAGTCCGGCAAGCTGACTGGCATCGGCGTGGCCGTCGTTAATGATCCGTCCTCCGGCTACGGCCGCATCACCCGCGTCTACGACAACTCGCCCGCCAGCGAGGCCGGTCTGCAGGTCGGCGGTTACATCACTGCCATCGGCGATATGTCCACCAAGTCCATGACCGACACTGCCTCCCTGACCTCGGCCCTGCTGGGCGAAGAGGGAACCACCACCACCATCACTTACCTGACGCCCGACCGACAGGAGCAGACCGTCGACCTGGTGCACAGCAACTACCGCACCACCACCGTTTCCAGCCAGATGATTGGCGACACCTGCGGCTATGTCCGCATCGACGCCTTCTCCTCCGGCACGGCCAGCGAGTTCCGCTCTGCTGTGGACAACCTGCTGAACCAGGGTGCTGCCAGCTTCATCTTCGACGTGCGCGACAATATCGGTGAGAACCTGAACGCCGCGCTGGTCTGCGCCGACTACTGCGTGCCTTCCGGCGTCATCGCCCAACAGGAGGACAAGGACGGCAGCATCACCTTGCTGCGCATGTCCGATGAAAACGAGGTCACCGTACCCATGGTTGTCCTCGTCAACGGCAGCACCTCCGATGGTGCCGAGCTGTTTGCCAATGCCCTGCGCAAGATGAACAGCGCCACCATCGTAGGCACCCGCACCGCCGGTAAGGGTGTTGTGATGAGCGACGCCCAGAGCTTTTCCGATGGCTCCGCCGCCTACATCACTATCGGTCTGCTGCTGGACAACGAGGGCCAATCCTGGAACGACCTGGGCCTGACCCCTGATGTGGACGCTGCGCTGTCCTCCGACGAACAGAATGCCTATTACGATTACACTGTCGACACCGACCCCCAGATTAGCAAGGCCCTGAACACCGCCAAGATGCTGTCTGGCCAGAACTGATTTTCCCGAATTTTCCTGTGCTGAGAGGAGTCCGCTTTGCCTACCCTGACCGATTTGTCTACCATCCGCGACCTTTGCGCACGGTATGATTTTGCCCTGTCCAAAGGCTTTGGCCAGAATTTTATCATCAACCCCGGCATCTGCCCTCGCATTGCCGATGAGGCCGGTATCGGCCCCGGCTGGGGTGCGCTGGAAGTCGGCCCCGGCATCGGCGTGCTGACCGAGCAGCTTTGCAAACGCGCCGATAAGGTCGTTTCCATCGAGGTGGACAAGCGCCTGCCGCCGCTGTTGGAAGAAACGATGGCCGATTATGACAACTTCAAGCTGGTGCTGAACGATGTCCTCAAGGTCAACCTCAAAGCCTTGCTGGCCGAGGAATTCGGCGATAAACCGGTGGCTGTCTGCGCCAACCTGCCGTACTACATCACCAGCCCGATTCTGATGCGCCTATTAGAAGAGAAACTCCCCATCGAGAATATTACCGTCATGGTCCAGAAAGAGGCCGCACAGCGCCTTTGCGCTGCTCCTGGTACCCGTGACGCTGGTGCCATCAGCTATGCGGTGGCTTATTATGCCGAGCCAAAGTTGCTTTTTACCGTACAGCCCGGCAGTTTTTACCCGGCCCCCAAGGTCACTAGCGCGGTCATCCGCTTGAACGTCCGCAAAACACCTGCGGTTGAAGTGCCGGGCGGAGATGAGAAAGCTTTCTTCTCCCTGATCCGCGCCGCCTTCTCTCAGCGCCGCAAGACCGCCGCCAACGCCATCTCCAACGGTCTGCAGCTGCCAAAAGCCATTGTCCTCTCCGCCCTGGAAACTGCTCACCTGGACCCCCGCTCCCGCCCGGAACAGCTGACTCTGCAAGACTACTGCGCCCTGCAAGCTGCTCTTCAGGCTGGGAAATAATCTACTTTTCCAAAAAATCACAAACAAAACGCCCTGGAACACAAACGGTGTTCCAGGGCGTTTTCTTTTGGAGCTAGTAACAGGAATCGAACCTGCAACCTGCTGATTACAAATTGCCAATTCTTAGCGTTGTATCGTTAAATAGTGTGCAATATCGTGCGATAATTCGCATATCTGCTTGTTGTGCCTTTTAGTGGTTTTTAGTAGTTTTCAATGCAATTATGCCAAAATTATGACCATTTTTGCAGTCCTATAAATGGGAAAAGCGCCCCTTGCGGAGCGCTCTGCTTGTTATGGGTTAGTAGGTTGTCTTTTCCGCCGGAGAAATTTAGGCGTACCTTGTGCGTGAGGACGCGTTAATCTTCTTCGGGGTTCCCTTGCCCATGCTTCTTGGCGTAGTAGTTTTTCAAATACCGCTTTGCATCAGCTGCTGCATCTTCAAAACTGACCTCATCAATTTGCAGATAGAGTTCATTCAGAATTTTAATGATAAGGTCATCGTCAACGCCGCAATGCTGCATTGCATTCAGCACGTATCCAGCGCAAGCATCCTCATTCCAGATATACGTGCAGCTTTCCATGATTCTGACGTGCTCCTCAGCGGCGGGCCAGGCATCCTTTGACTTCTCTGCATTACGGCGCAGCTTTTCGTGAAAATCAAGAACGGTCATTCTGTATCATCCTCCATGTTTTCAAGAATCATCTTTGTGGCAATGCTCCACAGCTGGTCTACTTGTTCATCCGTAGCGGCCGCCAGCAGGCCCTGTAAGGCCGTGATGTAGGCAGCGCGGTTAATTTCATTCATAAGCGGTTGACCCTCCTAGAAGCGCCCGTATAGCCCGTTGGCGCAGCTGTGGTTGTTAAGCGATAGAGAAGCGGCGGCTCGTGGTGGTCTTGGTGAAGCGGGCGGCCAGTTCCGGCGCGGCGGCTTTCAGGCCCTTGCTGTCCAGGCGGGAGCTGGTCACGACCTGGTAACGCACTTTGTGGGTGCCTGCATCCATTGTGTCCACGTCCCGGCGGGCCATTTCTTCAGTGATCTGGCGCTTCAGTTCGTCCATCTCCGCCTGTGCAGCTTCAATAAGCTGCTGGGCTTCCTTGTACTGCTCAACGAGGGTCAAAATTTCGGTGCTGCTCATGGTATACTCCTTTACTTTGTGGGACAAACCATGCTATAATGGGCTTGCCCTTAATGTGGTGCGTCTCGCGTTTGCTTTGGTCGGCTGGTGCGGGGCGCTTTCTTTTTGCCGTAAGGTTTGAGGTGCGCGGGGGCTCGGTGCTATCTGCTCGCTCTGTGGCGGTTCCTGCAATCCTGTGTCCGCGTCTTATCTGGCGTTTCTGGTGGGCTTTCGCTTGACGTCCGTCTTGGCCTTGTCCCTTTCGACAATCTCATTATATACCATTGCGCAAGTACATTCAATATGCAGATTGCACAAAGATATACACTTGCATAAGTACAAATTGTACACTTGCGCAAGTACAGTTACTATGCTATAATATTCATGAGGAGGTGTAACCATTGGGAACAGCAAGAACAAAGGCGAATAACAAATGGAACGCTAAAGCCTATGACCGCGTAAACCTCGTATTAAAGAAAGATACCAGCCCGACAAAAGATGAAGTACAGGCCGCCGCTGATGCAGAGGGCGTGAGCCTTAATGCGTATATTGTGGCAGCCATAAGCCAACAGTTAAGCAAAGATAAAACGTAAAGGGGGCGCTATTATGAGCGAGAAAGAAAGAGTTATCCAACTTCTGGATGATGTACCGACCTACAAAATGGGCTATATTTTGGCCTACGTGCAGGGCTTGACCGCCGATGAAGAGGCAGACGATGCTTTTTGTGAGCATCTTGTAGAAGAGTACGAGAACGACCCAGATAAAGGGCAGTTCCTCACGCTGGAAGAGTGCAAGAAAGAGTGGGGCCTGGCGTGATGTATACGATTATCGTTGATAAGCCTGCAAAGAAATTCATTGATAAACTGCCAAAGCCAGACCGCGCCCGAATTGCAGATGCTCTTGAAAAGTTGCCAGATAACGGCGATATAAAAGAGCTAAAAGGACACAAAGGATGGTTCCGGCTGCGCGTTGGCACTTACCGCATTATCTACACGGTGGACAACGGCCAGTTGATTGTGCGCGTCATTGATGCCGGAAATCGTGGACAGATCTACAACAGGTATTGATAGCCCAAACCACGAATAAAACAATTACGTTATGAGTAATATCGCTTTTACTGCCCTGATTAAAAACAAAGGCTACAATAAGCAACGTCTGGGAGAAGAGTGCGGGCTGTCCAGAACACAGATGTCAAACCGCATCAACGGCGCTAATGATTGGCGCTGGGCGGAAGTTTCCCGCATCTGCGCCGCGCTTGACATCACCTATGACGAGTTTGCCGCTTACTTTCCTGCTTCCGATACGGTAAAGGAGAACTCTAAGCCAAAAGAACCCACAAAAAGAGAGCTTGCTGTAGATGCTATAAAGGCATTTCTTGAATATTTAGAGCAAGAAGCATAGCCAGACAAAAACGTCCCCTGCGGTTAAAATCCGCAGGGCTTGCGAAAAGCACATTTTGCCACTGCTGGCAAGATCTGTAATTTATAGTATAATCTTCCCTCGCGTATCGTGTCATTAAACTATCACCAGCGCCACTCAAAAGGCCGAAAAACAAGTCCATATTAGCAGGTACAGAAAAGGCCCACAGAAGCGCTCAGAGCGCCCCGGCGGGCCTTCTTTTATTGTGCAAGTGTATCGGAGTTTTTCGGACATATATAAAAGGCTGCATAAGGGGAAAACGGCGCACAGCGCCGGTTAGCAAGCATTGCATTTGGTACCCAAATTGCAGCAAGGGCAAGCCCCTAACCCCCTATAAAGGGAACGGCGCGCCGCATAAACAGCACGCCGAAGATTAACATACTATGCCGCCAGAGCCGCCGAGTTTTTCCGTATTTTCTATTATAAAGGATTCGGGGAATTAACGAACGTGTCGAAGTCCTGCAATACTTCATCGAGCGCGGAAAAATCAATTAACGGCAGCGCGTCTCCCGGCTGGATCGTTGCAAAATCTTCATCAAACATCATTCTGTACGGCCTCCTTAATCACGACAACGACAAAGGCATACTCGCGCGCGTAATCGTGTCAATAAACTCAACCGCCCCGCCGGCGGATTGTATTGTCGCCTTTGCCGTATGGCACTAGAGAAGCACTATAAGCGCTCTTTCTCGATTAGGTTTCATTTTCTGCCCCCTCGTTTAAACTACCGCTTTTGTACCGCTTTCACGCTTTGTCGCAATTTTATTCTGCTCTAGTTTTTCTAGCTGTTCCGTGACACGCTCTGCAACGCTGCTGCCTGTCTCTCTCCAAGTAAGATATCCGGTTCCATGCCAGGCACGGTTTTCAAGTTTCCTGTCATGCCAGCGGCGTAGTTTCGGGTCGCTGCGCAGCTTTCGAAGTGCGCGGGTTTCTATAGTGCGCACCTGCGCCGGGGTTATCCCCATCTTTTCGCCGGTAGCTGCCATCGACAGCCCATCAAAGAACCTGTGCCGCATTACGGCGCTCTCTGTGGCCCCGCAACGGTCTAAGGCATCATCCAGCACGGCACGGGTTTGGGCGCTGGATATGCGCTCCTCTGCCGCTGTAAACGCCTGTTCTGCTGCCGGGTCTGGCTGAACCTCGCCCAGCGTGGGGCCGTCTGCATTTTCGCTGTCGATGGGCAAGTCCAGGCTGAAACAATGGTTTAACGGGTCGGCGCTGGTCGTGTGGTTCTTGCCGTCCTCATCAACAAATTTTCGCCGGTGGCCGTTGGATAAGGCAAGCTGTATCTGCCGCTGCATGGCTTGGGCAAGCCACGTAGAGAACGCGCCAACCGCCGGGTCGTAGGTCCGGGCGGCGTACTGGACGGCGAAAAAGCCTTCCTGTTCAAAGTCATCTGCCGTCACGCCGTGCTGATCTGCAAGGCTTTTGTGATGGGGATACCATTTCCAGAACATTGAGCGGATAAGTCCCCTGTTTGTCTCCCACAGCTGGCCCAGCGCGTAGCTGTTGCCAGCGGCCGCCAGTGTTGCAAGGGCTGCGTTTGTGGCCTGCTGTTCTGCTGCTGACATTTTACATCCACCTTGTTAAACACTCCCGGCAAGGTCTGATAGCGCAACCTTTGTCTTTGGTTTGTCGGAGTAGTAGCAGCGATGGCCTGTAAAGGCTGCCACTATGCGAAAAAATGTTTGCCGTTTGTTTGCCGCTTTCTGTGCCGTTTGTGTATTGCTCGTTTGTTAGGTTCGGAATCGTGACGGACCGCAAAGCCCGCCGCTATGCGGAAAACCACGTGTTGCTTGTGTGTTGATTTCTGTGCCATTACTGTGCCCTTCGCCGTGCCCCTTGTGGTTGTAACGTGGTTGATACAAAAGTTTAGAGAACTGATAAAGCACGGTCCCATGCGGGAAATTGCTGGTTAGCATTTGGTTGCAAATGGTAGCTTTTGGTATCTTTAACCTGCACTCAAATTATTTCCGCTATGCCATTTTGGCACAAGGGTTATGCCAAAATGGCACAAGGTTCACTGTTAGACGGCTCATTTTCGCTCCTACCTTATGCCAAAATGGCATAACCAGTGAACTTTTTAGCTGTTCTGCCTTATGCCATTTTGGCACACATATTTATATATAAGCCACCTGGTAGCGATTAAGGCGGAGCTTTCCAGCGAACAGAAAAGCGGTAGTCTGTCTTTGTGCGATTGCTTTTTCCGCTTGCCGTAACGTCAATAAAACCAGCCTTTACAAGCGCTTCAACATTCCGTATCAATGTGCGGTTTGCGATCCCGTAGTTTTCAGCCGTCCGGCGTGAAAACTGAAAATCTGGTTTTCCTTTTGCTTCCAGAATCATACACTGGTAGCACCAACGGTCTGAAGATGTCAGTGCCAAAAAAGCCGGGTGTTGCATTAGCGTGGCCCCCATTTGGATAAAAATAGGTTCCGTACTATCCGCTGTCCCTGCACACCAATACGGGAGCTTATATGTAGGTTTGGAAGATTTGCGGCTCATAAATAGTTGTCAAGGTCCATCTGGCCAAGAGGGATACCCAGCTTACGAGCAACAGGGGCGATTGATTTCAGCCCATGCTTACACCGCGCGGCCTGGACGTGGTAAAAGGCGGCCATTTCTTTTTGTGCGGTTTCCGGGTCATCACTCGGTAGGAAGTACCCGCCGTAGCCGCCAGGCGCATACAGGATGATCTCGCCTGCGTCGCGTGCCTTCATAATCAGGCTGCGCAGGCCGCGCGGGGTAGTCTCCAGTTTGGCGGCCAGCACATCGGCGCGGGTCGCGTTCTCACGGCCGTGTTTTAAAACTTCAGTGATTCGCATTGTAATACTCCCTTCAAAATGATAAAATGGGAGTGGAGATGGGCTTGCCGGCTTTTCTCCACCCTTTGGCCGTCTGGCGTGCTGCAACACGCTGGGCGGCTATTTTCGTTGTCATAACTCCACCCGGTGGATACCGGGCTGCGGTTGCGGCTCTCCACCATCCATCCACGCCGCCAAAGATGCGAGGTTGACCAGCGTTTTGCGGCCGCACTGGACGCTGCGCACCGTGCCCGCCTTACACAGCTGACGGACACGGTAAGCAGGAACACCTGATTCGGCAGCAGCCTGTGCGATGGTTCCCATGCGGGGAAAGTCAACGGTTGGCACTGGGTTCCACCTTCTTTCCGGCTGTCCGTTCCTGCGCCATGCGCTCGGCACGTTTTGCCCAATACCGGGCGTTGTACTCACGCACGCGGTCTTTGTTTTTTGCCCGCCACTGTCGGTAATACTCGCGGCGTTCAATGTTTACGCTGTTCATAAGTCGCCTCCTGTTGACTATGAATAAGAAAAAGAGTATAATAAAGAAAAAACGCAAAAGAAAATTTCGTTTATGTTTTTTCTTTCTCATAGTATAGCACGTTATTACGATGTTGTCATAAATGTTCTATAGGCTGCAACGTAAAGCAAAAAAAACATCCCGTTGCGGTACTGTAAAATTTGCTGCTTGATATTTAACGAAGAAACGCATAATAGCTGTGAAACAAAAATTCTATTTGAAGGTGTATTTATGAAGAAACAATATAAGAAAGAATATTTAGATGTGCGCAACTTTGATGAACTGCCATTGTTTGCGCAGAGAGTCAGAAAACTTCTTGATTTCTATTGCATTAGCGCAGCAACGCTTTCTGAAAGAACGGGGATTTCACCAAGTGTTATAAAAAAATATCTAAACGAAGATGTTGATGTAGGAATAAAAAATATGTGCAGGATTGCAGACGCCCTAGACGCGTCTGTTGATTATCTTGTCGGAAGAACGGAATATGTCAAGCTAAACCCAACAGCGGTAGCAGCTTGCAAATACACGGGATTGACAGAAGATGCGGTTAGAATGTTGCACACATACAAAGACCGTCAGGAAAATGATCCCGATTTTTCTGTAAACGAACCCGCCGTTCTTTCTGAATTTATTTCAAGCGGGACATTATTCCGTTTTTCAGACAATTTGCAAAACAGCATTTATTCTATCAACGAACTAATTGATACACATAAGCGCTTTATTCAAAATGCAGATGATGAATCGCAAAACGATGATGATTACTATATTGAAGAAACTTCGGATGACTACACGCAATACCGACTAGGAAAATTTGAGGCTATCGACGTTGTAACAGATTTTGTTAAGGAACAGCTAAGAGAGTATGACGACGAATACAACGACCTGTTTGACAAGTGTATGAGAATTTTACACCCAGAGGAGTACGACAATGGCGAACATAACGAAACGCAAAAATAAAGACGGTTCCACGTCATACCGCGTCAAGGTATCCGCCGGGCTGGGCGCAGATGGTCGGTATGTGTACCGCTCCGCCACGTTCACGCCTCCGACAAAGCTGACAGCACGGCAGACGGAAAAGGCAGTGCAGGAATTTGCGCGGGACTTTGAGCAAAGAGTTCAAAGGGGTTTGTTTGCTGAAACGGATTTGACCGTTGACGGCCTTGCCCAAAAGTGGCTGGCAGAATTTTGCGAACCGAATTTGAAACCGCACACGACCGAAGATTACAAAAAGCTGCTGCCTCGTGTTTCCGCTGCAATCGGGCACATTAAGCTGTCAAAGTTGCAACCCGGCCATATTCAAGAATTTTACAAACAGCTTGCGCAGCCGGGCATTCGTGAAGATGGAAAATACAAGGCGAAAGCGGCCTTTATTGAAGCGTTCCCCAAAGGAACGCGCATTGAATTACAAAAAGCTGCTGGGCTATCGCAAGGCACAATGGCCGCTATTATGCAAGGGCGCACCGTTTCCAAACAGTCAGCCGAAAAGATAGCCGCTGCCGCTGGATGGGCATTTACAAAGGCTTTCAGTTGTACAAGCACCGATACACTAAGCGCAAGCAGTCAGCGGCATTATCATCTGATGTTGTCAAGTATGTTCAGTACTGCCGTGCGGTGGCAGTTGATGGATGCAAACCCGTGTGAACGTGTCACGCCTCCAAAGCTGGTTGAACAAAACGTTGAATTTCTGGATGAAACCGGTATTTCGGACTTGCTTGCGGCGCTCCCTGATGCCCCTGTGCAGCTGTCAGTTATTACGCAGCTTGCTTTGTTTACGGGTGCCCGGCGAGGCGAAATTTGCGGTTTGCGCTGGTCTGACATTGATTTAGATACCGGAGTTATGGCAATCAATAGAAATCTGTCTTATATTGCCCACAAGGGAACAATTTTTGATTATCCCAAAACGAAAAAAAGCCGCCGCTGCATTAAGCTAAGCGACGACTGTATAGCACTACTGAAAGATTACAAGCAGTGGCAGATGCGGGAGCGCCTGAAAGTGGGGACGTTCTGGCAACGGACTATTACCATTGAGGGCGGCAAACTCGTGAAAAATGATTTGCTGTTCACAAAGCCGGACGGCAAACCGATTGACCCGAACGTTGTTTCAAGCTGGTTTCCCGTATTCCTAAGAGAACACGGCCTCTCGCCGTGCCGCTTCCATAGTCTGCGCCACTCAAACGCGGCCTTGCTGATTGCTGCCCACATTCCGGCAACTACGGTTGCGGGGCGCTTGGGTCACGCACAAGTCTCGACAACGACAAACATTTATGCAGCTATGATTCGGTCGTCAGATGCAGCAGCGGCCGACGCTCTGGGCAACGTCTTTGACAGAATCAAACAGCGGCAAGAAATCGGCTGAAAACTGGGTTTTGAAAAGATTTATGCCCAAATTATGACCATTCGCGTCAAAATCAGCTTGAATATAGGCAAAAAGAAATCCCCGGTGCACCGTGTTTACTACGATGTATCGGGGATTTTTTCTTGGAGCTAGTAACAGGAATCGAACCTGCAACCTGCTGATTACAAATCAGCTGCACTGCCAATTGTGCTATACTAGCGGGTACTAGATAATAATAACACAATTGGCTGTTGCTTGTCAATGCTAAACTTACAGCAGCGCGATGCCCGCCTTCTCGCAGGCGGCTACGGTGTCGTCGTCCCACAGGCTGACCTGCACCTCGCCTACGTGTGCCTTACCCAACAGCAGCATGCACAGGCGGCTCTGGCCGATGCCGCCGCCCATGGTCAGGGGCAGGGTGCCGTCCAGCAGCATCTTGTGGAAGGGCAGTTCCGCACGCTGCGGGCAGCCGGCTTCTTCCAGCTGGCGGCGCAGAGATTCCGCATTGACACGGATACCCATGCTGGAAAGCTCCAGCGCACAGCCCAAGGGCACATGCCAAAAAAGGATGTCGCAGTTCAGCGCCCAATCATCGTAGTCCGGGGCGCGGCCGTCGTGGGGCTTGCCGCTCTTGAGTTTGCCGCCGATCTTCATGATGCAGATGGTGCCATGCTCCTTGGCAAAGGCGTTTTCGCGCTGTTTGGGTGTGTAGTCCGGGTACATGTCCTCCAGTTCCTGGGTGGTGATAAAGGTCACATCGCGGCCCAGGTGGATATTTTTCAGTTCTGGGAACTTCCAGCGCAACTCATCCGAGGTCGCGCAGACAGCATCCACAATATCCCGCACAGTGTCCTGCAAAAAGTCCAGCGTGCGCTGGTCGGCGGTGATGACCTTCTCCCAGTCCCACTGGTCTACATAGATGCTGTGCAGGTTGTCCAGTTCCTCGTCGCGGCGGATGGCGTTCATGTCAGTCACCAGGCCCTGGCCGGGGCGGAAGCCGTACTTGTACAGGGCGTAACGTTTCCATTTAGCCAAGCTGTGCACCACCTCAGCCTCCTGGTTCAGGCAGGGTACATCAAAGGCGACCGGGCGCTCCACACCATTCAGGTCGTCGTTCAGGCCGCTGCCCTGCATGACGAACAGGGGAGCGGTCACGCGCTTCAGGTGCAGGGCCATGCAGATCTTTTCCTGAAAGATGGTCTTGATCAAGCCGATGGCTTTCTGTGTGTCATACAGGCCCAACAGGCTTTGGTAGTTTTCTGGCAGAGTGATCTTGCTCATAGTTCATTTCTCCTTTAGCGTATTTACTTTCCCTATAACTTAAGCCTTGGCAAACTGGCTTTCGTACAGCTTTGCGTAGAAGCCTCCGCGGTCCAGCAGTTCGTCGTGGGTGCCGCGCTCAATGATATTGCCGTCCTTCATCACCAAAATCTGGTCGGCATTTTTAATGGTGGACAGGCGGTGGGCCACGATAAAGCTCGTGCGGCCCTTCATTAGTTCCTCAAAAGCATCCTGCACCAATACCTCGGTACGGGTATCGATGCTGGACGTTGCTTCGTCCAAAATCAGGATCGGCGGGCGGCGCAGCATCACGCGGGCAATACAAAGCAGCTGGCGCTGGCCCTGGCTGATATTGCCTCCGTCCTCGGCCACCTCGGTATCATAGCCGTTGGGCAGGCGGCAGATAAAGCTGTGGGCACGTGCCTTTTTGGCTGCTGCGATGATTTCTTCCCGCGTGGCATCGGGCTTGCCGTAGGCGATATTCTCGGCAATGGTCCCGGCTTTCAGCCAGGTCTCCTGCAGCACCATGCCTAGGTTGCCGCGCAGGCTGTCCCGCGTCACGGTGTCGATGGGATGGCCATCCACCCGCAGGGTGCCGCCGTTGATCTCGTAGAACCGCATCAGCAGGTTGACCAACGTGGTCTTTCCGCAGCCGGTGGGGCCAACCAGAGCAATACGCTGGCCGGGCTCCACTTTCAGATTCATATCCTCGATCAAGGGCACATCCGGCACATAGCGGAACTTCACATGCTCAAACTCGACCGCACCGGCACCGTGGGGCAGTTCCACCGCATCCGGGGCATCTGGCAGGATGGGCGTTTCATCGATAAAGTCAAACACACGCTGGGCGCAGGCCAAAGCGTTCTGGAACTCAGTCATGACATCCGAAATATCGTTGAACGGCTTGGTGTACTGGTTGGCGTAGTTCAAAAACACTGACAAATCGCCGACCGTGATGCCGCCTGCGATGGCCGCAAACGCGCCCAGCACGCCGACCGCGGCATATACCAGCGCATTGACAAAGCGGGTGCAGGGGTTGGTCATCGATGAGAAGAACACCGCCCGCACGCCGCAGCTTTGCAGGTCCAGGTTGATCTTATCAAAGCGTTCTTCGGCGCGGCTCTCATAGCCAAAGGCACGTACCAGATGCTCATTGCCGACCAGCTCATCCACCAGGCTTGTCAGCTCAGCGCGGGTCTCGCTCTGCACCTTAAACATCGAGTAGGTGTGGGTCGCAATAAAACGCGCCACAAAAATCGACAGCGGCGTCAGCGCCACGACCACCAGCGCGATGCGCCATTCAATGAACAGCATCACGCCCAGCGTACCGCAGATGGTCAGGATGCCGGTAAACAGCTGGGTGAAGCCCAGCAGCAGGCCGTCGCTGAACTGCTCCACGTCGGTGGTGATGCGGCTGATGGCATCGCCGGGGCGGTGTGCGTCCATATATTTCAGGGGCAGCTGTTCCAGCTGCTCAAAGGTGCGCACACGCATATCACGCACGACGTGGAAGGTAATACGGTTGTTGACCACGTTCATCAACCACTGCGAGACAGCCGTGCAGGCTACTGTGCCCGCCATGGCAATGGCCAGCTTGCCCACGCCGCCAAAGTCTACCTGTCCGGGGCCGATAATAAGGTCTACCGCCTTGCCGGAGATGACCGGGGCCAGCAGGGTAGTGACCACAGTAACCACGGCCAGCACCAGCGTCAGCACCACCAGCCCGGCATAGGGGCGGATCAGCTCCAGCACGCGGCGGAGCGTGCCCTTATTCACTTTCTGTTTCTGCTTGCTCATAAGGTCTTCTCCACCTCCTCTTTGCTCAGCTGGCTCAGGCAGATTTCTTTGTAGACCTCGCAAGTCTTCAGCAACTGGCTGTGCGTGGCGTCGCCGGTCAGCACGCCGTCATCCAGCACCAGGATGTGGTCGGCGCGCTGCACGCTGGCTGCACGTTGGGAGACGATGAATACCGTCATGCCTTCGGTCTTTTCTTTAATAGCCTTGCGCAGGGCAGCGTCGGTGGCAAAGTCCAGTGCCGAGGCACTGTCATCCAGAATCAAAACCTTCGGCTTCGGCACCAGCGCGCGGGCAATCGTCAAACGCTGGCGCTGGCCGCCGGAAAAGTTGCGGCCTGCAGTTTCCACAGGCGCATCCAGCATACCGGGCTTGGTGCGCACAAAGTCTGCTGCCTGGGCAATTTCCAGCGCCTGCCAAATTTCTTCGTCGGTGGCATCGGGGGCAGCCCAGCGCATGTTATCGCGGATGGTACCAGTAAACAGCACGGCCTGCTGGGGCACAATGCCTACCATACGGCGCAGCTGGGTAAAGCCGTACTCTTTCACATTGTGGCCAAACAGCGACACCGTGCCGGTCGTTGCATCATAGAAGCGGCACACCAGGTCGATCAAGGTCGATTTACCGCTGCCGGTACCGCCGATAACGCCAATGGTCTCGCCAGGCTTAGCCGTAAAGCTTACATTGGTCAGGCTGGGCGCACCGGCGCCGTTGTAGGTGAAAGTCACGTCGTCAAACGCCACAGCCGGGGCAGCGGATTCTGCATCCAGCTCTGCGGCGGCAGGATCAGGCATCGTGGTGCGCGTGTTCAAGATCTCGTTCACGCGCATACCGCTGGCCAGGGCGCGGGTCACCGAGATGACCAGATCAGCCAGGCGCAGCAGGCTGACCAGAATTTGGTTCATATAATTGATGAGCGCGATGATCTCGCCTTGGGTCAGCGCGCCATTATTGACCTCGTGGCTGCCGCGCATCAGCAGGGCAATGATGGCCAGGTTGATGACCAGGTAGGTCAGCGGGTTCATCAGGGCCGAGATGCGGCCTGCCATCGTCTGGATGCTGCGCAGGTGGTCGTTGGTCTCTACAAAGGCGGTCAATTCGTCCGCCTGGCGTGAGAAGGCACGCACCACACGGGCGCCCACGTAGTTTTCACGGGTCAGCAGGGTGACCTTGTCCAAGCCGTTCTGGGCCTCATGATAGATGGGCACCGTGGCGCGCATAATGAGATAAATAATCAGCGAAATAACGACCGTTGCCGCAATAAACAGCAGGGTCAGCCGCGAGCTGATGGTGTAGGCCATGATCAGCGCGCCAATGACAATGAACGGGCTGCGCAGCAGCAGGCGCAGCATCAGGTTTACGCCGTTCTGCACCTGGTTGATGTCGCTAGTCATGCGGGTGACCAATGTCGGGGTGCCGATGCCGTCCAGCTCGCTGTAGCTCAGCGTGTTGATATGGCGGAACAAGTCCCTGCGCAGCGCGGTACTGAAGCCCAGCGCCGCTTTAGCGGAGAAGTACTGGGCCGTCAGGCTGCAGGTCAGGCCGATAGCCGCCAGCAGAATCAGCAGACCGCAGCGTTGCCAGATGAACACGGCATCGCCATTTTTGATACCGGTGTCGATAATGCTCGCCACCACCAGCGGCACAAAAAGTTCAAAGGTAGCTTCCAGCATTTTAAACAGGGGTGCCAAAACAGCCTGCTTTTCGTAGCCCTTGATGTAGCGCATCAGTTTGTGCATGTTGGTATCACCTCATACTCGGATTTTGCAGACTTTTTTATTATAACACATCGTGAAGCGTTTGTCATTCCATGTTTTCCCTTGTTTCGAGGATTATTTATGCGTCGAACGTCTATACTGACTATAGGAAAAATTTAGGAGGCGCCAGAATGCTATTTCGTTCTTATAAAGGGCTGTCCCGCGG
>ULSE01032344.1_pt1 | contig 25515 bp, 18 predicted proteins | sample 1956061 | NCBI WGS metagenome assembly ULSE01 (sample SAMEA4835700, study PRJEB28245) | human gut metagenome | biome: gut microbiome; material: fecal sample | place: Denmark | collected 2008 | reverse complement strand
CTTCGGTTAGCATTGCATTTTATATAGTATGCTGTTATAATAAGTAGTAATGAATACTACATGTTAGGATAATCGAACGACATGTTGGATAACCGGAGGATAGAAACATGACTTACAAGATCATTGGAGACAGCTGTCTTGATCTGACAGAAGAACTGAAAAGGGACCCGAGGTTTCAGATGGTACCGCTGACATTGCAGGTGGGGGCTGCACAGGTGGTAGATGATGAGACTTTTGATCAGAAAGCTTTCATCCGTATGGTGAAGGAGTGTCCGGAGTGCCCGAAAACTGCCTGCCCTTCCCCAGAGATCTTTAAAGAAGCATATGAGGCAGCAGATGCAGAGGCAGTATTTGTGATCACTCTTTCCAGCCATTTAAGCGGAAGTTATAATTCAGCTGCTCTTGCAAAGCAGCTGTATGAAGAAGAAATGAAGGAAAAAGGAATTACGTCTTCTAAAAAGATCGAAGTTTTAGATTCCGAGTCTGCATCAGCAGGACAGTTAGAGCAGGCCCTTTATATCAGGGATCTGTGTGAACAGGGATTAAACTTTGAAGAAGTAGTGGAAAAACTGAGAAAATTCCGTGACGAGATGCACACCTACTTTGTTCTTGAAAGCCTTGATACCTTACGCAAGAACGGCAGACTTTCCGGACTGCAGGCATTCTTTGCAACTGCCTTAAATATCAAGCCAGTTATGGGCGCTGACCATGGTGTGATCATCAAATTAGACCAGGCAAGAGGTATCAACAAGGGTCTTCAGAGAATGTGCGATATTGCCATTAAAGAAGCAGGGGATACCACAGGAAAACGTGCAGTTGTATGCCATGTAAATAATCCTGAAAGAGGAGAGTACGTAAAGCAGGAACTGGCAAAGCGTGCATCTTTTAAGGAGATCGTTGTTACAAATGCAGCTGGCGTTGCTACCGTATATGCAAATGACGGTGGTATCGTGCTGGCAATTGGTTAATATTGGTAAACAGGAATAAAAAATGAACAGAAAAAAATGGATATGCACAGCGGCCGCTATTACAGGGCTGCTGTTGGCAGTTATAGCGGGTTTATCGATCCGGCATATGAAAAACAGTTCTTATGTAAGTGCCAGTGAGCTGGCGGGGCAGAAGAGCGGGTTAGTGTCTGAAAAACTGGAAGAAAATGGAAATGAAGACCTGGCAGAAAGCAGTGAAAGCAAAAATGGCCAGCCAGATGGTAAACAAGATCAGGAAAATGGTGTTGGTGCAGAAAAGAATGAGAACGGTGGAAATAGCAGCGCTGGACAGAACACGGATGAAGAAGCTGCCGAAAATGATAGCAGTACAGGTGAGTCAGAAAATGACAGCCAGGAGAGTAAGGCTGAGTCTGAAGCAGAGCCAACGGATCAGCCGGTAAAACTGGTCTTTTCCGGTGACATTCTTTTATCAGATCATGTGATGAATGCCTATAAAAACGGAGGCATCCGCAGCGTACTGGACAGCCAGTTTCAGTCTGTGATCGATGAGTCGGATATTTTCATGGCAAATGAGGAATTTCCTTTCAGTACCCGGGGAACGCCGGCAGAGGATAAGCAGTTTACCTTCCGGGCGGCACCGTCTTTGACCTTTGTTTTTAAAGAGCTGGGGATCGATATTGTGACACTGGCAAATAATCATGCCATGGATTATGGGACAGATGCTTTACTGGATACCTGTGATACTTTGGATAAAGCCGGTATCAGGAGAGTAGGAGCAGGAAAGAACTTAGATGAGGCAAAAGCACCTGTTATTTTAGAAGCCCAGGGCAAAAAGATCGGCTTTCTGGGAGCATCCAGGGTAATACCGGTGGCTTCCTGGAATGCAACTTCTACAAAGCCGGGTATGCTTACTACCTATGATCCGAAAATACTGGTGGATGAGATAAAGAAGCTGAGAGAGCAGTGTGATTATCTGGTGGTATATGTCCACTGGGGCATTGAGCGCAGTGAAAGGCCGGAAGACTACCAGAGATCTCTTGGAAAGCAGTATATAGATGCCGGGGCAGATGTAGTCATTGGCAGTCATCCCCATGTGCTTCAGGGGGTGGAATATTATAAGGGAAAGCCGATCGTATACAGTCTGGGCAATTTCATTTTCGGAAGCAGTATCCCTAAGACGGCACTGCTTAAGGTGCAGTGGGATGGGCAGGCAAGCCAGCTTACCTTTGTGCCGGGAACGTCTTCCGCCGGATATACAAGAGTGCTTGAAAATGAAGCCCAGAAGGCAGACTTTGCCTCTTATATGACAGGGATTTCCTATGGTGTTACCATTGAGGATGACGGAACGGTAGTGCCGCAGGGATAAGCGGGGACACATAACACTGTCCCTGCCATGCCCCACGTTCTTTAAAATGTTTATGCAGCTGATTTAAAACAAGCCGTTTGTTTCCGCTCCACAAAGGCGCGATCAGGAGATTTTTCGGTCCGTCACCGGTCATGCGGTGAATGGTGATCCGGGGCGGTAAAAGCGTGATACAGTCGATCACAAGATCGATATATTCTTCTATAGAAAACACATGAAAGGGATCTGTCTGGTAGACATCTGCCAGATCGGTCCCTTTTAATATATGGAGCAGCTGCAGCTTGATCCCGTCAATGGGCCGGTCTGCCAGATAGGTTACAGTTTCCTTCATCTGGTCTGTGGTTTCGCCGGGAAGTCCAAGGATCACATGGACGATCACAGTAATGCCGGCTTTTTTCAGCCGTTTTAAAGCATCCTCAAACACAGGAAGTTCATAACCTCTGCGGATAAAGCGGGCGGTTTTTTCATGGATCGTCTGAAGCCCAAGCTCCACCCAGACCGGTTTCTTACTGTTTAACTCTTTTAACAGGTCTATAATATCATCCCCCAGGCAGTCCGGCCTTGTGGCAATGGAAAGAGCAGCGATATCCGGGTGGCTGATGGCACGTTCAAACAGTGGTTTCAAATAAAAAACCGGTGCGTAGGTATTGGTAAAGGACTGAAAATAGGCGATATAATTGCAAGCTTCATCAGAGCCGGTCTTATTACTTACCCGTCCTTTGGCAGCTTCGATCTGATCCCATACATCTGTTTTCAGGCTTTCCGCAAAATCTCCGGAACCGCCTTCGCTGCAGAAAATGCATCCCCTGGTCCCACAGGTGCCGTCCCGGTTGGGACAGGTAAGACCTGCATCCAGTGACAGTTTATATACTTTATGTCCAAATGTATGTTTCAGCTCCCAGTCCAGACTGTGATAGGGGCGGCCGTTCCAGTTGTGTTCCAGTTCCATGTACGACTCCTTAAAAATAATTCCGGTCTGCCTGCAGGGCAAAGCAGGGACCGTTGTCATGTGTATGTCCAGTTATAACAGAAAAAATGTCAGCAGTCCATGAAAGAATGTGCAATATCGAAAAATATTGTATTGTGACAGATGTTACTTTTGTGTTAGACTGATAATAGCATATCAGCAGAAAAAGGAGAGGGCAGCTATGAATGTATGTGAGACCATAAAACAGTTAAATAGTGAAAAAACAGATGCATTTATGCATGAACTTTATGGAAAAGGAGCAGCTGAAAACAAAGCAAGATATGAGAAGGTACTGAAAGGCTTTGAACAGGCGTTTGGCGACAGCAAAGAAGTCCTTCTTTTCTCATCACCGGGCCGTACAGAGATCAGCGGAAACCACACAGACCACAACCACGGCAAGGTGCTGGCCGGCAGTATCAACTTAGACTGTGTAGGCGCAGCTGCAAAGAATTATTCCAGCCATGTGCGGATCATCAGCGAAACCTATAATCAGGACATTACTATTGATTTAAATGATCTGGAGCCAAGTGCTAAGAAAGCAGGAACTGTTGATCTGATCAAAGGTATTTTAAAGGGATTTGAAACATCAGGCTACAGTGTTGGCGGCTTTAATGCTTATATTACCAGCAATGTGATCAGCGCAGCCGGTGTCAGTTCCTCCGCTTCTTTTGAAATGTTATTATGCTCCATGTTAAATGCATTTTTCAATGAAAGCCGTATGGACAATGTGGCTTATGCCCATATTGGAAAATTTGCGGAAAATAAATACTGGGACAAGGCATCAGGACTTCTTGACCAGATGGCATGTGCAGTAGGCGGCCTGATCACCATTGATTTTGTAGAGCCTATGACTCCGGTAGTACAGAAGATCGATTTTGATTTCAAGGCACAGAACCACAGTCTGATCATTGTCCAGACCGGAAAAGGCCATGCTGATCTGAGTGCTGAGTATTCTTCCATTCCGGAAGAGATGAAGAAGGTGGCAAAGTATTTCGGAAAAGATGTTTTAGCCCAGATCTCAGAAGAGAAGGTGATCCAGCATCTTCCTGAGATCCGGAAGTTTGCGGGAGACCGTGCGGTACTGCGTGCCCTTCATTTCTTTGAGGAAAACAAGAGAGTGGAAGCAGAGGTAGCAGCATTAAAAGAGGGCCGTTTTAATGATTTCCTGGAAAATATCACAGCATCCGGAAATTCTTCCTGGAAATGGCTGCAGAACTGCTTTACTACCAGCAATAACGCAGAACAGGGAATTACCGTTGCCCTTGCTTTAACAGAGCTGTTTATAGCCCAGAAGCAGAGAGGTGCCTGCCGTGTACACGGAGGCGGTTTCGCAGGTGTTATCATGGCAATGCTTCCAAATGACCTGGTAGAAGAATATACAAAATATATGGAGAAATGCCTGGGAGAAGGCTGCGCTTATAATATGAGCATCCGGCCTTATGGCGCGATCTGCGTAAGTGATTATTTATAATGTGATACCAGAGTCAAAAACAAAGAGACATTTATACGAAATGGGCCGTCTGCGAAAACAGACGGCCTTGTTTGTTATCATGCGATCATATTCTTATTACTTATTATTTCTTGTGATAGCTGTCCAGTAATTTCTGTTTCGTCTGCCACAATTCATTAGAAAGATCTACATGAACGGTGTGTGGATTTACCAGACGTTTGGACTCATCCCATAAGGTATCCAGTTCTTCCTTACAGTATTTCTGGATATCCATTACCTTTGGTGATTCATAAACGCATTCGCCGTTTAAGAAGACTGGTACTAACAGCTCACGCATGGTGTAGCTGCCAGGTGCTAATAAGGTTTTCTTCCATGTTTCCTGTGGGTCAAAGAGGAGGAGAGAATTGTTAGTATCAAACTTCTCGCCTACCAGACAGATCAGATCTGCAATGATCTTGCCGTTTTCCTTGTCATAAATACGATAAATGGTCTTATTTCCAGGATTTGTGATCTTTTCAGCATTTTCAGATAATTTGATCTTTGGAATGAACTCACCGGTGGTCTTGTCCTTTACAGCAGCTAACTTGTAAACACCGCCAAAGGATGGGCAGTCCTTCGCTGTGATCAGATTGGTACCAACGCCCCAGGAATTGATGGTAGCGCCCTGTACCTTTAAGCTGTCGATCAAATATTCATCCAGGTCATTGGAAGCGGAAATAACTGCATCCGGGAAGCCGGCTGCATCCAGCATTTTCTTCGCTTTCTTTGACAGATATGCCAGGTCACCGCTGTCTAAGCGGATACCGTAGAAGGTCAGCGGAATGCCAGCTTCTCTCATTTCCTTAAATACCTTGATGGCATTTGGAATACCGGATTTTAAGGTATCATAAGTATCTACTAACAGGATACATGCAGATGGGTACAGCTTTGCATAGGTACGGAAAGCGGTCAGCTCATCCGGGAAGCTCATGATCCAGCTGTGTGCATGGGTTCCTTTTACCGGAACATCAAACATCTTTCCGCAGAGTACATTGGAAGTACCGATACAGCCTGCGATCATGGCAGCTCTTGCGCCGTAAGTACCGGCATCAGCTCCCTGGGCACGGCGGAGACCGAATTCCATAACGCCATCGCCCTTTGCAGCGTGGACAATACGCTCTGTTTTAGTTGCGATCAGACTCTGGTGGTTGATAATGGTAAGAAGTGCTGTTTCAACCAGCTGTGCCTGCATGATCGGTGCGATTACTTTAATTAAAGACTCTCTTGGGAATACAACGGTACCTTCCGGGATAGCGTAGATATCGCCTGTAAAACGGAAAGTACTAAGATACTCTAAGAAGTCTTCTGCAAATATATTTAAACTTCTTAAATATTCAATATCACTTTCGTCAAAATGGAGTCCTTTGATATATTCAATGGCCTGTTCCAGACCGGCACAAATGGCAAAACCATTTCCATGGGGATTGGTACGGTAGAACATATCGAAGATGACAGTTTCATTTGCGTCTTTTTCCTTAAAATAGCCCTGCATCATCGTCAGTTCATACAGGTCAGTGAGTAGTGTGAGATTTCTGTGATCCATAAGTTGGCTCCCTCCTGGTACACAGTCTTTGGTTTGAAATAAATGGCTGTGTGCGGTTGTTTGTAAAGTTTCCGTAACAATATAGCATATTTATGTAAAAAAAGGAACATATCGTTACAAATTTAACAATATTATATACACATGACAAGACAAGTGTTCTGACAGAGCGAAATAAAATGCCTATTTCCTCCGTCCAAGCTGCCAGAAAGCCACAGCACTGGCTGCTGCCACATTCAGGGAGTCTACTCCGTGGAACATAGGAATGAGAACGGTGTAGTCGCAGGCTGCAATAGTAGCATCTTTCAGGCCTTCGCCTTCTGTGCCAAGGACAATAGCCAGCTTTTCATGGGAAGTTAAAACAGGATCGTCAATGGATACAGAGTCGGTTTTTAATGCCATAGCAGCAGTTTTAAAGCCCAAAGCTTTTAAGGTATCCATGGAAGCATCCGGCCAAGAATTTTTGGGAAGAATGGTCCATGGGATCTGGAATACAGTTCCCATGCTCACACGGGAGGCGCGGCGGTATAATGGATCAGCGCAGCCATGGGTGAGAAGTACAGCGTCCATGCCAAGGGCAGCAGCAGAACGGATAATGGCTCCTACATTAGTTGGGTTTACTACATCTTCTAAAATAGCAATGCGGTTTGCATGTTTACATATATCTTCTACAGAAGGAAGGACATTGCGCTTCATGGCGCAGAGCATGCCACGGGTCAGTGCAAAGCCGGTGAGTTTTGTAAGTACATTGTATTCAGCGGTAAATACAGGCACATCAGGGTATTTTTCAAGAAGCTGTCTGGTTTCGCCAGCGTCAGCTGCGACCAGCCGTTTTTCTGCAAGAAAAGAAATAGGAGCATATCCTGCATTTAATGCCCGTTCAATTACCTTAGGGCTTTCTGCAATAAATACGCCGGGAGCTGGTTCAAAATAGTGGAGAAGCTGGGCTTCGTTGAAGCGGGCGTAGATGTCAAGCTCCGGGGCGTTAAAGTCTGTTATTTCAATTTCATTTAATTTCATAAAAATAAGTCCTTTAATGGGTGATATGTAGTTTAGTGATATATCATTTCCGCGATCGCGGGAAAATATATCTGTTTTCTAGTATAGAGGAAATGTATATTCTTGGCAACCGAACATAGTTACATGGTTTCAGGAAAAATGGTTATTCTAAATCTATCAAAGAATTATCAAAAATTTATTAGTGCAAAGGAGACCAGATCCATGGAAAATAAAATGTTCTGTTACCAGTGTCAGGAAACAGCCAACTGCACTGGCTGTACTTTAACCGGCGTCTGTGGCAAAAATCCCCAGGTTGCGGCAGCTCAGGATCTTTTGGTGTATGTGACAAAGGGGTATTGTGAGGTAACAACCAGACTGCGTAAGGAAGGCACGAATATCAGTGATGCTGAAAACCGCATGGTGGTAATGAACCTGTTTATGACCATTACAAATGCTAATTTTGATAAAGAGGCCATTGAGAACCGGATCCATGACACTCTTCATGTGAAAAAAGAATTATTAAAGAAGGTAAAAGATACCTCCGGGCTTTCTGAGGCTGCTTTGTGGGACGGAAGCGGGGACTGGGAGGTGATCGCCGGAAAAGTGGGAGTTCTTTCCAATCCAGATGAGGATATCCGAAGCCTTCAGCAGTTGATCACCTATGGCATCAAGGGACTTTGCGCTTATACCAAACATGCCAATGCCCTGATGCATACAGATCCAAAGCTGGATGCGTTTATACAGGAAACTCTGGCAAAGACATTGGATAACAGCTTGTCGGCAGAGGAATTAGTGGCGTTGACCTTAAAAACAGGAGAATACGGTGTAAAGGGAATGGCCATGTTAGATGCTGCCAATACCGGGGCTTATGGAGATCCAGAGATCACAGCAGTGAATATCGGTGTAAGAAAAAATCCGGGCATTCTGGTTTCAGGTCATGACCTGCGGGACCTGGAAATGCTTTTGGAGCAGACAAAAGGAACATGCGTGGATGTGTATACCCATTCAGAAATGCTTCCTGCCTGCAGTTATCCGGCCTTTAAGAAATATCCCCATTTTGTGGGGAATTATGGCAATGCCTGGTGGCAACAGAAAGAAGAATTTGAGTCATTTAACGGGCCGATCCTTATGACCACTAACTGTATCGTGCCGCCAAAAGCCAGTTATAAAGACCGTCTTTACACCACCGGTGCAGCAGGATATCCGGGCTGTACCTATATTCCAGGGGGCTTAGGAGAAAAGAAGGATTTTTCCCAGATCATAGAACAGGCAAAGAAATGTCCGCCGCCTAAAGAACTGGAATTTGGCACGATCCCAGGTGGCTTTGCCCATGCCCAGGTGATCGCCTTAGCCGACAAAGTTGTGGAAGCAGTAAAATCCGGAAAGATCAAAAAATTTGTGGTCATGGCAGGCTGCGACGGACGTATGAAGAGCCGTGAATATTATACAGAATTTGCCAAAGCGCTGCCAAAAGATACCGTGATCCTCACAGCAGGCTGCGCCAAGTACCGCTACAATAAATTAAAACTGGGAGACATTGACGGCATCCCAAGGATCCTGGATGCAGGCCAGTGTAACGACTCCTATTCCCTGGCAGTGATCGCCATGAAGCTGAAAGAGGTATTTGGACTGGATGATATCAACGACCTTCCTATTATTTATAACATTGCCTGGTATGAGCAGAAAGCCGTGATCGTTTTCCTGGCCCTTCTGTCTTTAGGTATCAAAAACATCCACCTGGGTCCGACACTTCCAGCGTTCCTGTCACCGGCGGTGCTAAAAGTGTTGGTGGAAAAGTTTCATATTGCGGGAATCACGACGGTGGAAGAGGATATGAAGTTGTTTTTTGGATAGATACCGTGTATTTTTAAAGTTTTCTCCTCAGTTTAGCCGTTGACATTTCCATCCCCAGTCATTATAATGTAACTGTTATAATGAAAGTTATAAAAGAAAAGCCAAGAAGGAGACAGTATCCTTTTCCAAACATCACAGAGAGCCGGTGCAGGTGGGAATCCGGTATTAGTAGGAAAGAGGAGAAGATCACTCCGGAGCTGCCAGCTGAAGTTTTAAGTAGGCCGGGCCGCATTTCCTGCGTTAAGGGAACTCATATGATGGTATGCAGTAACAGGTGGTTGAACGAATCTAAGCTTTCGTCCTTTTACGGGGATGGAAGCTTTTTCTTTTTTATGGTGATGCACCGTCAGGTGACAGATCCATGTATTGAAAATTCAGGGCGCTGACCTTGAAAAGTACCTGTGAGACATTCTTCAAATTTAGAAATGGAGGAAAGCAAGGATGTATGACAAAGTCCCCACAGACCTTAAGTTTGTGGAAAGAGAAAAAGAAGTCGAAAAGTTCTGGGAAGATGAACACATTTTTGAGAAGAGTATTAAGATGCGTGAAGGCTGCCAGCCATATGTATTCTATGATGGACCGCCAACCGCAAACGGTAAGCCACATATCGGCCATGTTGAGACCCGTGTAATCAAGGATATGATCCCAAGATTCCGTGCTATGAAGGGCTATATGGTTCCAAGAAAGGCCGGCTGGGATACTCACGGACTTCCTGTAGAACTGGAAGTAGAAAAGAAGTTAGGCCTTGACGGAAAGGACCAGATTGAAAAATACGGTCTGGAGCCATTTATCAAGCAGTGTAAGGAAAGTGTCTGGAAATACAAGGGCATGTGGGAAGATTTCTCCGGCACTGTTGGTTTCTGGGCTGATATGGACAATCCATATGTTACCTACCACAATTCCTTTATTGAGTCTGAATGGTGGGCATTAAAGCAGATCTGGGATAAAGGCCTGTTATACAAGGGCTTTAAGGTAGTTCCTTACTGCCCACGCTGCGGTACCCCGCTTTCCTCCCACGAGGTAGCGCAGGGATACAAGGACGTAAAAGAGCGTTCTGCAGTGGTACGTTTTAAAGTAAAAGGGGAAGATGCTTATATCCTGGCATGGACCACAACCCCATGGACCCTTCCAAGCAACCTGGCACTTTGCGTAAACCCAAATGAAGAATACGTAAAAGTGAAGGCAGCAGACGGCTATACCTATTACATTGCACATGCATTAATGGAAAAGGTATTAGGAGAAGGCTGTGAGGTTCTGGAAACTTATGTAGGTAAGGATCTGGAATTCAAGGAATATGAGCCATTATATGACTGCTCCGTTCCATACTGCGAGAAGCAGCACAAAAAAGCGTTCTATGTTGTATGTGATACCTATGTAACCTTAACAGATGGTACCGGAATCGTACACATTGCTCCTGCATTTGGTGAAGACGATGCCAATGTAGGCCGCAAGTACAACCTGCCTTTCGTCCAGTTAGTTGATGCAAAGGGTGATATGTCAGCAGATACTCCATTTGCAGGCAAGTTTGTAAAAGGTGCTGATCCATTAGTATTAAAAGACTTAAAAGAAAAAGGCCTGTTATTTGATGCTCCTGCATTTGAGCACAGCTATCCACACTGCTGGAGATGCGGTACTCCACTGATCTACTATGCAAGAGAATCCTGGTTCATTAAGATGACTGCTGTTAAGGATGACCTGATCCGCAATAACAACACCATTAACTGGGTACCTGAGTCTATTGGTAAAGGCCGTTTCGGTGACTGGCTGGAGAACATTCAGGACTGGGGCATTTCCAGAAACAGATATTGGGGAACTCCATTAAATATCTGGGAGTGCGAGTGCGGACATCAGCATTCCATCGGAAGCATTGAAGAATTAAAGAGCATGTCTGACAACTGCCCGGATGATATTGAACTTCACCGTCCATACATTGACGCTGTTACCATCCGCTGCCCGAAGTGCGGCAAGCAGATGAAGCGTGTACCGGAAGTTATCGACTGCTGGTTCGACTCTGGTGCAATGCCATTTGCACAGCATCATTATCCATTTGAGAATAAGGAACTGTTTGAGTCCCAGTTCCCGGCTCAGTTCATTTCCGAGGCTGTAGACCAGACTCGTGGATGGTTTTACTCCCTGTTAGCTGAGTCTACCTTACTGTTCAACAAGGCTCCTTACGAAAATGTAGTTGTAATGGGTCTGGTTCTGGATGAGAACGGACAGAAGATGAGTAAGTCCAAGGGAAATGCAGTTGACCCATTTGACACCTTACAGAAGCATGGCGCAGATGCCATCAGATGGTTCTTCTATACCTGCTCCGCTCCATGGATCCCGAAGAGATACCAGGATAAGGCAGTGACCGAAGGACAGAGAAAGTTCATGGGTACCTTATGGAATACCTACGCATTCTGGGTATTGTATGCAAATATCGACAACTTTGACGCTACCAAATACAGCTTAGAATATGATAAGCTGCCGGTAATGGATAAGTGGCTGCTGTCCAAGATGAACTCCATGGTCAAGGCAGTAGATGACAACCTGATGAACTACCGTATCCCTGAGGCTGCAAAGGCTCTCCAGGAATTCGTAGATGATATGAGTAACTGGTACGTGCGCAGAAGCCGTGAGCGTTTCTGGGCAAAGGGCATGGAGCAGGATAAGATCAATGCCTATATGACCCTGTACACCGCTCTTGTAACTGTTGCAAAGGCAGCTGCTCCTATGATCCCGTTCATGACAGAGCAGATCTACCAGAACCTGGTAAGAAAGATCGACAAGACCGCTCCGGAAAGCGTTCATCTGTGCGACTTCCCTGTAGTAAAGGAAGAGTGGATTGATGAGAAGTTAGAAGCAGATATGGAAGAAGTTCTGGATACTGTTGTTATGGGCCGTGCAGCCAGAAATACAGCAAATATCAAGAACCGTCAGCCAATCGCCCAGATGTATGTAAAGGCAGACCATGCATTATCTGATTTCTATGTAGAGATCATTGAAGAAGAGTTAAATGTAAAGAAAGTAACCTTTACAGATGACGTAAGAGCCTTCACTTCCTATACATTTAAGCCACAGTTAAAGACCGTAGGACCAAAATACGGCAAGCTGTTAGGAAAGATCCGTGAAGCACTGACCAACTTAGACGGAAGTGCTGCTATGGATACTTTAAATGAGACCGGCGCATTAACCTTTGACTTTGACGGACAGGAAGTTGTTCTTACAAAGGATGACCTGTTGATCGATGTAGCAAAGAAAGATGGTTATGTAACAGAAGAAGACAACTATGTAACTGTTGTCCTGGATACCAACCTGACTCCTGAACTGATCGAAGAAGGTTTTGTCCGCGAAGTGATCAGCAAGATCCAGACCATGCGTAAGGAAGCTGGCTTTGAGGTTATGGACCACATCGGCGTATACCAGAGCGGCAACGACAAGATCGCTGAGCTGATCAAGAACAACGCAGATGAGATCAAGAGCGAGGTTATGGCTGATTACATCCACTTAGGTGAGATGAAGGGCTTCACCAAAGAGTGGAACATCAACGGCGAGACTGTTATGTTAGGTGTGGAAAAGCTGTAAAGTAGCCATATAATAATGGTAAAATATGGTTTAATATCCGTATTTAAGTTGAAATAGACTGGAAAAAATGGTAATATGAGGGACAGGGCAGAAATGTTACCTGTCCCTTGTTTGTATCATTTATTTGTCAAACAGATCAGCAGCGCGTGCAGGCGTGTGCGGGTCAAAATATGGGTATGCTTTCTGTAAAGGGGGCATATGGGAAAATGAGGAGGAAGGCTATGAAAAATACAGGCTTTGACAAGGCTTTGTTCAAAAGTGCAGTAACCTTTAATGTAAAAAACATGTTCCGTCGTACCATCGACGAAGCAACCCCTCAGCAGATCTTCCAGGCTGTGGCTTATACAGTAAAGGACGATATCATTGACCAGTGGATAACAACCCACAAGGAATATGAGAAAAAAGATGTAAAGACCCTTTATTATCTGTCTATGGAGTTTTTAATGGGTCGTGCCCTTGGAAACAATATGATCAATCTTCGTGAATATAAGGAGATCGCAGAAGCATTAGACGAAATGGGCTTTGACTTAAATGCTATCGAAGACCAGGAACCGGATGCAGCATTAGGAAATGGTGGTTTAGGACGTTTAGCAGCATGCTTCCTTGACTCTTTAGCAACCCTGGGCTATCCGGCATATGGCTGCGGTATCCGTTACCGTTATGGTATGTTCAAACAGAAGATCGAAGATGGTTATCAGGTAGAAGTTCCGGATAACTGGCTGGAAAATGGCAATCCATTTGAGATCCGCCGTCCGGAGTATGCTGTAGAAGTAAAATTCGGCGGCTATGTACGTATTGAAGACCGCAATGGTATGAGCCATTTCGTACAGGAAGGTTATCAGTCTGTAAAGGCTGTTCCATATGACCTGCCAGTTGTAGGCTATGGCAACCACATTGTAAATACACTTCGTATCTGGGATGCAGAACCGGTTAATACCTTTAATCTGGATTCCTTTGACCGCGGTGATTATCAGAAGGCAGTTGAACAGGAAAATCTGGCTAAAAATATTGTTGAAGTTCTTTATCCAAATGATAACCATTATGCAGGTAAGGAACTGCGTTTAAAACAGCAGTATTTCTTTATTTCTGCCAGTGTCCAGAGAGCTGTCCAGAAATTTAAAGAAAAACATGATGATATCCACCAGTTCCCTGAGAAGGTGGTATTCCAGTTAAATGATACACATCCAACTGTAGCAATCCCTGAGTTAATGCGTATCCTCTTAGACGATGAAGGCCTTACCTGGGAAGAAGCATGGGATATTACTACAAGAACCTGTGCATACACCAACCACACGATCATGTCTGAGGCATTAGAGAAGTGGCCGGTAGACTTATTCTCCCGTCTGCTTCCACGTATCTATCAGATCGTAGAAGAGATCAACCGCCGTTTTGTAAATGAGATCCAGCAGAGATATCCTGGTGATCAGGACAAGATCGCAAAGATGGCAGTTGTATACAATGGTCAGGTAAGAATGGCTTATATGGCTATTGTAGCAGGCTTCTCTGTAAATGGTGTTGCAAGACTGCATACTGAGATCTTAAAGCATGAGGAGTTAAAAGACTTCTATGAGATGATGCCTGAGAAGTTCAACAACAAGACCAATGGTATCACCCAGAGACGTTTCCTGCTTCACGGCAACCCATTATTAGCTGACTGGGTAACTGACAAAATCGGTGATGAGTGGATCACAAACCTGCCTCATATTAAAGAACTGGCAGCATTTGTAGATGATAAGGAATGCCAGAAGGAATTCCTGGATATTAAATATAAGAATAAAGTACGTCTGGCTAAGTACATTAAGGAGCACAACGGCATTGACGTTGATCCAAACTCTATTTTTGATGTACAGGTTAAGAGACTTCATGAGTATAAGCGTCAGCTGATGAACATTCTCCATGTTATGTACCTTTATAATCAGTTAAAGGATAACCCAAACATGGATATAGTTCCAAGAACCTTTATTTTCGGCGCTAAGGCAGCAGCAGGCTACCGCCGTGCAAAACTGACTATTAAGCTGATCAACGCAGTAGCAGATGTGATCAACAATGATAAGTCCATTAATGGAAAGATCAAGGTTGTATTTATTGAAGACTACCGCGTATCCAACGCAGAGATCATCTTTGCAGCAGCAGATGTCAGCGAGCAGATCTCCACAGCCAGCAAGGAGGCTTCCGGTACAGGTAACATGAAGTTCATGTTAAACGGTGCTCTTACACTGGGAACCATGGACGGTGCAAACGTTGAGATCGTAGAAGAAGTTGGACAGGAAAATGCCTTTATCTTCGGTCTTTCCGCAGACGAAGTTATCAATTATGAGAATAACGGCGGCTATAATCCAATGGATATCTTCAACAATGATCCTCAGATCCGCAGAGTGCTGATGCAGCTGACCAATGGATATTATTCACCAAAGGATCCGCAGATGTTTAAGGAAATCTATGATTCTCTGTTAAATAACTTTGGCGGCAGCCGTCCGGATACCTACTTTATCCTGAAAGACTTCCGTTCTTATGCAGAGGCTCATGAGAAGATCGACAAGGCTTACAGAGACAGACAATGGTGGGCAAAAGCAGCTCTTATTAATGTTTCCCATAGCGGTAAGTTTACATCTGACCGTACCATTGAAGAGTATGTAAGAGATATCTGGCATCTGAAAAAGGTGACATTAGAGCAGTAAGACCCGTTCGTGCAGCGCATGAATGGTAATAAAAACTGTGATTTATGGGGGATGCTGCAGAAGCCTGCGTTTTTGCGGCATCCCTTTATTGAAAAATGATTTCTTCAAATGTGTTCTGGAAATATGTTCCTGAAACGTATCCCCAGAATACATTTGAAGATATGTTTTATGAAAGAAAGGATCTACATTATGAAGATAAAAGATATACTGGCAGAGGGCAGACCAACCCTTTCATTTGAAGTATTCCCTCCAAAGACAGCAGATGCTTATGAGTCCGTAGAAAAGGCAGCTTCCAAGATCGCCCAGTTAAAGCCGGATTTTATGAGCGTTACTTACGGTGCAGGCGGCGGAACCAGTGATTATACAGTAAAGATCGCTTCTACTATTAAAGAAGAGTATGGCGTGACACCACTGGCTCATCTTACCTGTGTTTCTTCTACCAGAGAGAAAGTACATCATGTATTGGAGGAATTAAAGGCACATAAGATCGAAAATGTCCTGGCACTGAGGGGCGATATCCCACAGGACGGAAAAACACCGGAAGTTTATCACTATGCTTCTGAGCTGATCCGTGAGATTAAAGAAGCAGGGGATTTCTGTATTGGTGCAGCCTGCTATCCGGAAGGACATCCGGAATCTTCTAATAAGTCTGTGGATATGGACTATTTAAAGCAGAAGGTGGACGCTGGCTGTGATTTTGTCACTACCCAGATGTTCTTTGACAACAGCCTTCTTTACAGCTATTTATACCGCATCCGTGAGAAAGGCATCACCATTCCTGTGATCGCAGGTATCATGCCTGTTACCAGCGGAAGCCAGTTAAAGCGTATTGCACAGATGTCCGGAAGCTATATGCCTGCACGTTTCTTATCTTTAGTAGATAAATACGGAGATAACCCGGCAGCTATGAAGCAGGCTGGTATCGCTTATGCTACAGACCAGATTATTGATCTTCTGGCAAATGGCATTAAGGGAATCCATGTGTACACCATGAATAAGCCGGATGTAGCTGCACAGATCCAGAGCAATATTTCAGAGCTGCTGAAATAACGTAATGAGTCCAAAAGAAAAACAAGCCATTAACGAAGGTTCCGCCTGCGAATGCAGGCAGTAGAGCACGATAGTGCGGGAACCTGAGTGAACGGCTTGGGACAGGAGGACATACAGGAAAATGGAACTGGCAGATATTAACAGAAGAGAGGTTTTACGCTATCTGGGGTATAAAAACCAGGAGGCAGACGAAAATGTAAGTAGGATCGTGGAAGACTGCCTGGAGCTTTTGTGGAAAAATGTTTCACCTAAGTACCGGGTGCGGGAATTTCCTCTTACTCTGGGAGCAGACAATCGGATCGATGGGGAAGTTTTCCAGACAAAAAGCAGAAATCTTTCTGTTAATTTAAAAGACTGTGAAAAAATACTGGTTTTTGCCGCAACGTTGGGTGTGGGAGCGGATTACCTGATCCAGAAGTACAACCGCCTGGAAATGAGCCGGGCAGTGATCTTGCAGGCTGCTTCTGCGGCTATGATCGAGGAATACTGCGATCAGGTGTGTGAAGGCCTGAAAAAAGAGTACGAAGAAAAAGGTCTGTATCTGCGGCCAAGGTTCAGTCCCGGATACGGGGATTTTTCTTTAAGCTGCCAGAGCGCTGTTTTAGATGCACTGGATGCAGGAAAGCACCTGGGGATCAAACTGACAGACAGTTTTCTGATGATGCCTTCCAAATCCGTAACAGCAGTGATCGGAGTGAGCCAAAAGCCCCACCGCTGTGACGTAAAGGGCTGTGAGGCCTGCGGAAAAACAGACTGCCTGTACAGGCGGTAGCGGACAGAGTCATTATGAACTGTTACGCTTAAATAGATCAGATAAAATAGATCAAAAGAGGTTTAATATGAGCATTTTAGATGAAATGAAAGTGCGCCGCCTGTATTGTGACGGCGGTATGGGAAGTCTGCTGCAGGCTGCGGGACTTGCTGCCGGTGAACTGCCAGAGCGCTGGAATATTTCCCATCCGGAAGTTATTACAGATGTGCACAGAAAATACCTGGCAGCAGGTGCGGATATTATGACTACCAATACCTTTGGCGCCAACCGGTTAAAATATGACAAGGACGGGGAGCTAAAGGCCATTGTAGAGGCAGCTATTGCCAATGCAAGAAAAGCGGTAGAGGAAGCTGGCAGAGGCTATGTAGCCCTGGATCTGGGGCCTACAGGAAAGCTTTTAAAGCCACTGGGCGATCTGCCATTTGAGACTGCTGTATCTTTATACAAAGAGGTAGTTTCCATTGGCGCGGCAGCAGGCGCTGATCTGGTGCTCATTGAGACCATGAGTGACAGCTATGAGTTAAAGGCTGCTGTTTTAGCTGCAAAAGAGGCTGGCATTAACCCGGAAACAGGAGTAAGACTGCCAATCTTTGCTACTGTTATTTATGATGAAAAAGGCAAATTGCTTACTGGCGGAAATGTAGAGTCCACCGTAGCGCTGTTAGAAGGTCTGGGAGTAGACGTTCTGGGCGTAAACTGCGGTCTGGGACCGGAACAGATGAAGGGGATCGTAAAAGATATCCTGGAAGTTTCTTCTACCCCGATCCTGGTTAACCCAAATGCAGGACTTCCAAGAAGTGAAAATGGAAAGACCGTATATGACGTAGATCCAAAAGACTTTGCTGCTGTGATGGAAGAGATTGTAAGAATGGGCGCTGTGATCACCGGCGGCTGCTGTGGTACAACACCAGATCACATCCATGCCATGGTAGAACTGACAAAGGATATCCCAGTGCAGATGCCGGAAAAGAAGCACCGCACGGTCATTTCTTCCTATTCCCAGGCAGTTGTATTTGATAAAAAGACCATTATCATTGGCGAGCGTATCAATCCTACAGGAAAATCCAAATTTAAACAGGCTCTCCGTGACCACAACCTGGAATATATCCTTCGTGAAGGTGTGACCCAGCAGGATAATGGCGCAGATGTCCTGGACGTAAACGTAGGTCTTCCGGAGATCGATGAGCCTTCCATGATGGAAGATGTGGTAAAAGAACTGCAGGCGGTCATTGATCTGCCATTACAGTTAGATACCTCCAGTGCAGAGGCAATGGAGCGGGGCCTTCGTGTATACAACGGAAAGCCTCTGATCAACTCTGTCAACGGTAAAAAAGAGGTTATGGAACAGATCTTCCCGCTGGTTGCAAAATACGGCGGTGTTGTTGTAGGACTTTGTCTGGATGAAGACGGCATTCCTGAGACTGCAGAGGGAAGAATTGCAGTAGGAAAGAAGATCATTGACACAGCTGCTGCTTATGGAATTGGACCGGAAGATATTATTTTAGACGGTCTTTGCATGACGGTAAGCTCTGACAGCCAGGGAGCGATCGTTACTCTTGAAACTCTTAGAAAGATCCGTGATGAATTAGGCGGAAAGTCTGTTTTAGGTGTATCCAATATCTCCTTTGGACTTCCTCAGAGAGAGATCATCAACGGTGCTTTCTTTACCATGGCAATGGAAAGCGGTTTAAGCGCTGCCATTATCAATCCGAACTCTGAAGCTATGATGCGGGCTTATTATAGCTTTAACGCATTGATGAACCTGGATCCTCAGTGCAGTGAATATATCAGCATTTACAGTGGCCAGACTGCAGGTCTGGGCCAGACCATTGGAAAAGGTGGAAATGGTGCCGGAGGTTCCGGTGCAGCCGGAAATGGCGGTGCAGGGAGTGCAGGAAGTCTTGGAAATGCCATTGAAAGAGGTTTAAAAGAAGTAGCAGTAGAAAGCGTAACTGCTCTTTTAAAGGAAAAAGAAGCCCTGGATGTGATCAATGAAGAGATCATCCCGGCACTGGACCATGTAGGAAAAGGCTTTGAGAAAGGTACTGTTTTCCTTCCACAGCTGTTAATGAGTGCGGAAGCAGCCAAAGCAGCCTTTGAAGTGATCAAAAATGCCATGGCAGGCAGCGGAGAGACCCAGGAAAAGAAAGGTACCATTATCCTTGCAACTGTCAAAGGCGATATCCATGACATTGGAAAGAACATCGTAAAGGTTCTTCTGGAAAACTACAGCTACGATGTGATCGATCTTGGAAAAGATGTTCCGCCGGAGACAGTAGTAGAAGAAGCTGTAAGCCGCCATGTACCATTAGTAGGCTTAAGCGCCCTGATGACTACTACAGTTCCAAGCATGGAGGAGACCATTAAGCAGCTGCGTGAAAGCGCCCCGTGGGTAAAAGTCATGGTAGGCGGAGCAGTGCTCACTCAGGAGTATGCAGATACCATTGGAGCAGATGCGTATTGCAAAGATGCTATGGCATCTGTACACTATGCGGAGACAGTTATATAATGTAATGAGTCCAAAAGAAAAGCAAGCCATTAACGAAGGTTCGTGAAACTACCATTTATTACCAGGTAATTTTCCAGAAAAATGTGATAATATAGTTTTGTAACATAAATGAAATAAATTTGTAACAAAATGAAAGCGAGGACAAAACTATGTTATCAGTATCCACAATGGCACTTGCAGCAATGATCGGCTCCGCATGCGTACCTAACGCAAATCAGGCGTGTAACGTAAACAGCTGTACATATGATCAGGCAAACTGCATTCAGGCAGAATGCGCTGCAAACGGCGGACAGGACTTAAACTGCCTGTTAAATGGTCTTGGTGCATGCCTTCAGGATGGCTGCCAGAATGGAAATGTAAGACCAGCCGGAGTATCCGGCCTGGGAAGCTGCAGAAGATAAGAGCATTGGATTTTGCAATAAGCAATGTTACAAAAGAAAAATAGATAAATAAGTATGAGAAAAGACCGTCTGTTCAAAAGAAAGAGCAGGCGGTCTTTCACGTTATGCATTAGTAAAGAACTGTGTTGGGTGGTTTTGCGGGCTGAGTTATCGATCACAGAAAAGTGCTGGCCTGTTTCTCACTGATCCAGATTTTTCCCTTGTTTAAATGAATGATCTCTTCATCCACAAGTTCCTGAACCGTCCTGTTTACTGTCCGTACCGAGCAGCCAAGATGTGCTGCGATCTCCGGCCTGGTGAAGGGGATACGGATGGGATAGACGGAACCGGGGTTTGGATTACCATTGCTGTTTTCCGTATGTGTGCTGTCATTTACAGCCTGTGTCACCTGTTCTTTCAGAAAGACCAGCATGCGGGTGCGGTTGTCCGCAAAAAGGTTCTGGCGCTGGAACTGGGCCTGGGCTACCAGCTGGGTGATGATCATGCGGCTTCTGAGAAAAAGAGCGTGGGAGTCGCTCCGCAGCCAGGTCATATATTCCGCTGCAGGGATCACCAGGCAGAGAGAGTCTTCCAGCGTGGTCAGTGTTACCAGACGGGGCTGTTTTTCAGTGAAAAATTCGTAATCACCAACTATGTCCAGTGCCCTTATTTCTGTAAAATGATAAGGTATATTTGCCACATGTTCCTCAACCGCTTCCAGACGGCCTTTTAAAAGGATATACACATGGGCGCAGCTGTCCCCTGCAGCTACCAAACGGCTGCCTTTTTTATAAGAGCGCAGCATCAGCACCGTCTGTATATAAGGCGGAGCAAATTTAAAGAAATTCTCTAAAAAGCTTTTTGGTTTTAATGTAAATGGATAATTAAATTTATTGATATTCAACAAAACTGCCACATGTCCTTTTTTTAATTATGATATCATTTTATAATATAAGTGTCAAAAGGTCTTTTGATATAGGTACATTGAAAGACTCCGGGAGTACATAAAATAAAAAAGGAGGAAGTTTATTATGGGAACACCACACAATCAGGCGGAAAAAGGTGAGATCGCAAAAAAGGTATTGATGCCGGGGGATCCTCTTCGTGCTAAATTCATTGCAGAGAATTTCCTTACAGATGCAAAGCTGGTCAATGAAGTCCGTGGGGCATATGCATACACAGGTACTTATAAAGGGGAAAAAGTAACTGTTATGGCAAGCGGAATGGGAATGCCGTCTATAGGAATTTATTCCTATGAGCTGTTTTCTGTTTATGATGTAGACCAGATCATACGTATTGGTTCTGCAGGCGCTTATGTACCGGAATTGAATTTAGGTGATGTAGTGCTGGAAGAAAGTGCATGGAGTGAGTCTACTTTTGCACATACCCAGAATGGCTACGATAAAGATACCATCTATCCGGATCCGGAATTAAACGCTCATATTTTAGAGGCTGCAAAGCGTAATCATATTACTGTAAAGCCTGTAAAAGTACATTCCAGTGATGTATTTTATACAGAGCCAAATGTAGACGGCTACAAAGAGATCAGCGCAAAACATGGTTGTGCCTGCGTGGAAATGGAAAGCTTTGCACTGCTCCACAATGCAAATGTGCTTCATAAAAAAGCAACCTGTATGCTGACTATTTCTGATTCCATGCCAAAGAATGAGCATGCCACAGCAGCAGAACGCCAGACTTCCTTTACAGATATGATGACTGTCGCATTAGAGGCTTGTCTGGACCAGTAAGGAAGGTTCTGCCTGCGTCAGCAGGCAGTAAAGCGGGTAAGCATGAGGTTCGTAGGTCTGATGTATAAAATCCTGTAATTTTCCATAAAATCCCATAAAGAGTAAATTATGCTCTGGCAATGCAAATGTGTCAGAGGCAAAAAGGGGATCATATAAAATGGAAAAAAATGGAAAAACTTTCATCAAAGGCCTTGTGATCGGCGCAACCATGACGGTACCAGGCGTCAGCGGCGGTTCTATGGCTATGGTCTTAGGGATCTATGACCGTCTTTTAAAACATGTCAGTGAAATAACAAAATATCCAAAGGAAAGTCTCACATTTCTGCTCTGGTTTGTGGCCGGAGCAGGAAGTGGGGCTTTTTTGCTTTCCGGGGGGATCAGCTGGCTTTTAACTACAAGAGCTGAAGGGGTTTTACGTTTTTTCTTTCTGGGAGCAGTATCAGGGGGAATTCCCATGATCTTAAAAAGCGCCAGTGTAAGGCGTATCAGGGGAAGAGAACTGATATGTATCCTTACAGGGATCCTCACAGCCCTTCTTATAGCCCTGATCCCTCAGGGGATATTTGCTCCAGGAACAGAAAATACTCTCATGAACCTGCTTTTCCGGCTTGCAGGAGGCTTTATCATAGCAGTTGCCTTAGTCCTTCCGGGCATCAGCGCCTCCCAGATGCTCTATATGCTTGGAATTTATGAAAGTACCTTAAAAGCCATCAGCAGTCTGGATATTTTTGCGCTTCTTCCCTTAGCTGTTGGTGGTATTATGGGAACCTATCTCACAGCCCGTATTCTGGAGCAGCTGATCAAAAAGCATCGGGAAGCCACTTTTTTAATGATCCTGGGCTTTATGCTGGCATCGCTGCCTGAACTTCTGCCAGGTCATTTAGCACAAGAAAACCTGCTGTTTTGCGTGATGGCGCTGGCAGCAGGTTTTATAGGTGTTTATTTTGTTACATTAAAATGAAAGCGGGTAAAGTCACCAAGCCAGGTAGTACTGGAATATTCAATGGCCTTTCCGTCAGCTAACAGATACTGGGAGTCGATCTTAAGGCCTGTGGAATCATAGACTGTATTCAGTAAAGAAGCAGAAATGGCATCCAGTCGTACCGCTTCAATGTAATTTTCAATCCTGGTGATATCATAGTGATAGGTATATTTTAAAGTCCGGGAAATGCTGTTGTACAAAAGAGTGGACTCTGTCAGTCCTGGAACATCGCTTTCCCTGAACCATACGTGGTTGATGCCGCTTGGGCGTCCGTCATGGCAGAAGAGACGTTCCACGTAAAGCAGGGGAGTAGAAGGTGTTACCTGCAGCTGCTCACAGATCACAGAGTTGGAGGCAAATACCTTTTCTATGGTGAGAACTTTGGAGTCTACAGAAGATTTGGCATTGGAGTCCAAAGTAGGGAAAGCCAGCTCCTGCACCAGCTGTCTGGGGTTATTCTTTACAAAAGCCCCTTTTCCCTGGAATTTGCAGATAATGCCGTCCCGCTCTAACTGAGCCATAGCCTGACGCAGAGTCACCCGGCTGACCCCGTATTCTGCAGCCAGTTCCGCCTCTGTAGGAAGTTTATCCTCAATGTTCCATTCTTTCTGTGAGATACGTAAAATAATATCATTTGAAATCTGCTGATATGCAGGCAGCGGAGATGTGCGGTCTAACAGATCTTTCCGGCTGCTTGCAGAAGCGATAGTTGAAGTCACGTTTCTATATCCCCCGTTTCTGTTTAATGATACCGAATTGCTACGTGCTTTGCACTCTCGCAATTCTAATTGACCTTGGTATCATTATATATGATGATAATACAAATTTCAATAAATGAATACCTTGAGTAAAAACAATTAAGAAAAAATTTGTACTATATTTACAAAAAAAGTTAGATTAAAAAGGGAAAATAACTAAAAATAACAAAACATCTATTGACACTGCTATTAACATGTATTATTATATAGACAACATTACAAGATATGAAATATAAAACACATCCACATAAAAATTTAAAATGGCACCCCACACAAGTAGTTCCGTAAGCGAAAGCACACAGAGAGAAAGGAATAGTAAGAATGAAGGTCAGAGAAGTTTCAGGGACAGAACCCTATGAATTATCACCTCATGGACATGCATTTATTAATCCCTACGGAGGCTGTACAATGGGGTGCCCTTTTTGTTTCTGGTTAAGCAGGGACGGTTGGGAAAAAAATATGGAGATACGGCTGAAAACGCCGGAGCTGCTGGAAGAAGCCCTAAGAACCTGGCCAAAGGGAGAATGGCTCTATCTGGGAAGCATCTGCGATCCCTTTAATGAGTGGGAATCGAAATATCACTTGTCAGAACAATGCCTGAAGGTGATTGACCAGTATCAGATCCCCTTGCTTATCACCACTTCCGCCGTATCACCGGCTCTGTTAGAAGAGGCAGAGATCTTAAAAAATATGAAAGCGCCGGTAGTGGTCGTTGCAGAACTTGCAAGAATACCGGAAATGGAGCGGCTGAAAAAAGAAGGCATACATAAAGGGATCCAAGCTGCCAATATTTTAAAGAAGATGGGGCTTACCGTGTGGGCTACCATGGCTCCGGTCTGTCCTGGTATTTTAGACCTGGAACCGGTACTTGAAAAATTAGACGAAGAGATCCCGGTATACATTGACTCTCTCCAGTGCGCCAAAGGCTCCATTCAGGAAAAACGTGTTATGGAATGGATCAGAAAAGATCATCCACAGCTGGAAGCAGTTTATGAAAAGATCGTTCTGGAAAAAGATTTAACTTATTTCGATCAGCTTCTTAAGAAGTACCAAAGGGATCCAAGGATAAAAACATTTCCCTATGCATTAGATACGATTGCATTGTAAAGACAAAATAAAAGAAAAAGGTGAATGTAAAAGCTGTGTAAAGAGTATCTAAAAGGTTTGCAGCTGCATTGACACTATATACAACTAGTATTAATATATAGACAACTTAACAACAATAACACTTTCACTTAGATTAGGAAGGAAGAAAACATGTCAGATATCAAATTGATCCTCTGTGATATTGATGACACCCTGGTACATAAGGAACTGCACCTGGATGAAGCAACAAAAGAGGTCATAAAAAAAGCCCAGCAGGCGGGCGTAAAATTTACACTGGCAACAGGAAGAATGCCTTACCGGGCCCAGGTATTTGCAGAAGAAGCAGAACTTACAACACCATACATTGCCAATAATGGAAGCATTCTCTATGACAGAGGGACTTTTATTTATGCGAAAAAAGTGTATGCAGGTATATTTAAGGATCTGTTCCGCAAATATATGAAAGAGTATCCGGATTTTACAGCGATCTTCAGCTACGATGACCGGGAGCGGCCGGTGGAAAGCACGGCCTGGATAAAAGCCCGGGAACATAAATACTCCGGCTATGATGAACCCTTAGGAGATACAGACGTTACCTGGGATCAGGAAGTCCACAAGGTATATATCGTAGATGATGAAAGACGGGGGATCATCGGCGAGATTGCAGAAAAGATGAGACAGTTGGATGGCGATTTCAGTTTCTTCCAGTATCAGCAGTATTCCATGGAGATCGTGGCAAAAGGATGTTCCAAGGCTTCTGGCATGAAGACCCTGCTGGAATACTTAAAGATAAAGCCGGAAGAAGTTATGGCGATCGGGGACC
>ULSE01007226.1_pt1 | contig 30114 bp, 26 predicted proteins | sample 1956061 | NCBI WGS metagenome assembly ULSE01 (sample SAMEA4835700, study PRJEB28245) | human gut metagenome | biome: gut microbiome; material: fecal sample | place: Denmark | collected 2008 | reverse complement strand
CCTGTCGCTCAGACAGCTTATTGAGTTTATCATAAGCAGTTTGGCTTGTCAAGAACTTTTTGAACTTTTTTCAAAGTTCATTGCTCAATCAAGTTGAGCGAACGGAGAAGGAGGGATTTGAACCCTCGCGCCGCTATTAACGACCTGCACCCTTTCCAGGGGTGTCCCTTCAGCCATCTTGGGTACTTCTCCATGTGCTGATTCACATTTACCAATATGACAATCTCTCGATTGTATCTGGAGGATTCCATCCACAGCCATGCTCCGCAAGACTATTTGCTGGAATCTAACGGAGAGGGTGGGATTCGAACCCACGCGCCCTTTCGGACAAACGGTTTTCAAGACCGCCTCGTTATGACCGCTTCGATACCTCTCCGGGTCATTCGGCTCATCTTTTGAACTTGCCGCGCTTCATCAGCGCAAGATGTATTCTATCAGAGCTTTACAGGAATGTCAACACTCTTTTTCATTTTTTTTACTTTTTTTGTAAAAAGCCGATTTTTTGTTGAAAACAGCCGGTTCCCGACCTAGAAAAAACATGTCCAAATCCTTTAACTGTGCAGATATTTTTCTGCAAGCGGAAGATCTTCCGGTGTAGTCACTTTCAGATTGCGGTAGCTTCCCTCAGTCAGTTTCACCTGATGATCTGTAAACGTCTCCACCACCATCGCGTCATCCGTAATTTTGATTCCTTTTTCCGCCAGAGTATCTTTTTGTGCTGCAAGTTGGGCATAGGCATCATAAATCAACCCAAACGAAAATGTTTGAGGTGTCTGCACCTGCCATACGCGATCCCTGCGGGGTGTCGTTTCCGCAAAGCCGTTTTCATCCGCAATTTTAATCGTATCCTTTACCGGCACTGCGGCAACACACGCATTATATTTTTGGGCATCCTGAAAACACCGTTCCAGAATATCCTCCGATACCATTGGTCTTGCTCCATCGTGAATAAACACAATTCCCTCTGTCGCTTCTTTTGGCAGATCGCCCTTTACCGCCTTCAGTCCCATCCAGACGGAATCATAGCGTTCTTTTCCACCTGTGATAACCGAAGCAACCTTCTGAAAGCCATAGGGACGCAGAATAGTCTCCTGACAATAGGAAATCTGTTCTTCGCTGCCGACAGTCAGTATGATCTTATCAATCCGCGGGGAACGTTCAAAAGCAAGGAGCGTATAGTACAGAAGCGGTTTCCCGTCTATTTCGAGATACTGCTTTGCAATCTTTGTCCCCATTCTTTTCCCGGAGCCTGCTGCCAGTACGATTGCCGTACAGAATGTTTTTTTCATCAGATTCTCTCTCCCAGTTTCAGGTTCGGCACCGCGTTTAAGTCCCAGCCATGCCGGACTCCCTTTAAATACTCATAATATCCTGCTGCTCCGATCATTGCAGCATTATCCGTACACAAAATCGGAGATGGTCTGTAAAACTTCACACCCTGTTTGCTGCACGCACTCTCCAGTGCCGCCCGCAGATGGCTATTTGACGCAACACCTCCTGCAATCGCAAATTTGTCCACATGATACCGTTTTACAGCATCCATCGAGTGTTCTACCAAAACGTCCACCACTGCTTTCTGGAAAGAAGCAGCGACATCAGCCTGATTGATATCTATGCCTTTCATCTGGCACCCGTTTAAATAATTCAAAACAGCAGACTTTAAGCCACTGAAGCTGAAATCATATACGTTATCTGCGATTTTGGCACGCGGAAATATAATTGCCTCCGGATTGCCTTCGTTTGATACGCGATCGATTTTGGGCCCGCCAGGATACCCAAGTCCGATTGCGCGCGCAACTTTATCAAAGGCTTCTCCGGCTGCGTCATCCCTTGTTTTTCCGAGGATTTCATATTCCCCGTAATCCTTTACCCGGACGAGATGGGAATGTCCACCCGATACGACGAGACATAAAAATGGCGGTTCCAGTTCTTTATTTTCAATATAATTGGCGCTGATATGCCCCTCGATATGATGCACACCGACAAGCGGCTTGTTCGCAGCAAATGCAATTGCCTTTGCTTCCGCCACACCGACTAAAAGCGCTCCGACCAGTCCCGGCCCGTAGGTCACTGCGACCGCTGTAATATCGTCCAGCGTACAGCTTGCGTCCGCAAGCGCCTTACGGACAACCTGATTTATCTTTTCAATGTGCTTGCGTGACGCAATTTCCGGCACTACGCCGCCGTAAAGCGTATGCAGGTCAATCTGCGAATAAATGACGTTGGAAAGCACTTCCCTGCCGTTTTTGACGACAGCCGCCGCCGTTTCGTCACAGGAGCTTTCGATTGCCAGTATGAGCACATCTTTTTCTTTTGTATCTGTCATGTCCTTACGCCTCATTCTTCCTCAAATGCAAGATCCTGGGTCCATCCGTCCTTTGCCGCAAAGGAATCCGGAAATATTTTGCGCACGCCGCCCATAAATTCCTCCGGATGCACCAATGACGGACTGTAATGGGTAAGCCACATCTTTTTCACCTGTGCACGCTTCGCCATATCCGCAGCTTCCAGAAACGTCATGTGCTTATGTTCTTTTGCCTTATCTTTCTTTTCCGGCTCCCCGTACATGCCCTCGCAGATAAAAAGATCCGAACCTGCCGCATGCTTTACAATGCCTTCCGTAGGTCTGGTATCCGTACAGTAAGTGACCTTCAGTCCCTTTCTGGCTTCTCCCATGACCATATCCGGAGTATAGATTTTCCCATCCAGCTCCAGTGTCTCACCTTTCTGCAGCTTGTTCCAGTAGCGCCGCTCAATTCCAAGTGCTTCCGCCTTATCCAGCTGGAACTTGCCTGCACGGTCAATCGAAAGACTGTATCCATAGCAGACAACATTATGATTGACCCGAAAGGCTTCTATTCTCAGCCCATCAAAACACAGGGTCTGTTCATTTTCTTCAAATTCAATACATCTGATTTCAAACGGAAGCTCCGGTGCAATCACACGGAGCGCATTCACCGTCCTGGTAAGCCCTTTGGGACCGATTACCGTCAAGGGTTCTGTCCGTTCTGCATTTCCCATTGTTAAAAGCATTCCAGGCAGCCCGCTGATATGATCTGCATGAAAATGAGTAAAACAGATCACGTCGATAGGCTTTGGGCTCCATCCTTTTTCTTTCATCGCAATCTGTGTACCCTCTCCACAGTCGATCAGGATACTTTTTCCATTATAACGAACCATCAGAGACGTCAGCCACCGATATGGCAGCGGCATCATTCCTCCGGTTCCCAAAAGACAAACTTCAAGCATTCTGTTCCTCATTTCTAAATGATAAAATATCTGTTTTTCATTCAGAGAAGCTCTGTCGATTCTTCTTCCTGCGGTGCAATCAGAAAGCTTTTCTTTAACTCCAGATAGCATGCCTCACACAGGTCAAATCTGACTTTTGTTCCATCCATTGCGCTAAAATAGCCAAACGTCTGACATACCTGCAGGCAGCCTTCTTTCAGCACTCCGTTCTCTACCTTCAGCTGTTTTCCGCATCGGTTGCAGACAACAGACTGCAGCACAGCTTCATCCTGTTTCCATTTCCGCATGGCAACCTCCTTTTCCTGCTCATTGTAGCGCTTCTTATGCACAATAAACAGTGGTAAATTATCCCTGCGTTTCCTGCTTTTTCCATAAAATCAAAGCATCTTCCTTCGGCGAATCATAAAAATTGGGACGCACGCCCTCGTCCAGAAATCCAAGCTTATGATATAGTCCGATTGCAGCCTCATTGGATCTGCGCACTTCGAGCGTAAAATTTTTCACGCCTCGTTTTTTGCCGTTTTCCATCAAAAAAAGAAGCAGCTGTTCACCGATTCCCTGCCGTCTGAGGGTCTGATCCACCGCAACGTTGCAAATGTCCGCATCCTCGAAGGACTGCCACAGTCCGCAGCAGCCGACCAGCCTGCCATCCAGCCACGCACCCGCATACCACGCGTTTTTATCCTTCAGCGCATCTTCCCATGCGTTTTTACTCCACGCTTCCTTTAAACAGGACGCCTCCAGCTCTGCTGCTTCCTCCGCAGATGTTTGTGGAAGCTGTCCAAGCACAAGCGCGCCCTTTTTGTTTTCCGTGTCCGTTTTTACACTCATTTGGTGATCCCGGCTTTCATCAGCTCGCGATGCGCCTCGTCTGCTTCCATCCGTTCGCGCTCTGCCTGGGACATGCGCAGATATTCCGGTGTAAAATCGTCGGAGCTTACCGTTTTTCCTGCTGCCGCCAAGCTTTGTCCTAAGACAGCAACACACGCCGCACGCTGTCTGTTGCAGCTTGCAGGTGCAAATTCACACTGCTCCTGCAGGATTTCCTGCACTTTTTCCCGATAGACCGGAACACCATCCCCCAGCAGAACCACTTTTTTGCCGTATTTTTCGCATTCTTCTTTCAGTCTGCCCGCAAGCTCTTCTACAGAAATCGCGCACTGTTCCTGGATCACCTGCATCTCACCGTTTACAAATGTATAAATTCCAGTATATACCTGTCCTCTGCGCGCATCCATCATCGGGCAGATCAGCTGTTCACAGCCGTACAGGTTATAAGCGAGGGCATCCACCGTCGGTACTGCTGCCAGCGGAATATCCAGTGCAAGTCCGAGCCCCTTCGCCGTCGCAGAGCCGATTCTCAGCCCTGTAAAGGAGCCGGGACCTGCCGCAACCGCAATCAGATCAATGCTCTTTAAATCGAGATCCACCATCCTGCGCAGTTCATCCAGCATCGGAAGCAGCGTCTGGGAATGTGTTTTTTTGTAATCCGTCGTGTATTCCGCAATCAAAACATCATCCTGTATCAATGCAACCCCAGCCACAAGGCCGGAGCTGTCCAGTCCAAGCACCTTCATGCTTCCACCTCCGTCACTGTAATTTTCCGGTAATCAAAGCCTTTTTCCAGGTCTTTTTCAATTCGGATTTCGGTATATTTTTCCGGAAGGATCTCTTCGATCAGGTTCGCCCACTCAATCAGGCAGACACCGTCCCCGTAAAAATAATCCTCATAGCCGATTTCGTCCATTTCCTCCACATCGCCGATGCGGTACACGTCAAAGTGATACAGCGGCAGGCGTCCTTCCTCATAGACCTGCAGAATCGTAAAGGTGGGGCTGTTGACCGCCTCTGTGATGCCAAGTCCCTCTGCCAGTCCCTGTGTCAGCACGGTTTTGCCAACGCCAAGATCGCCTACCAGCGTGTAGACAGTTCCCGGTTCTGCAGCTTCACCGAGCTTTTTTCCAAATGCGAACGTATCGTCCGCACACAAACTTTCGATGATCATCGCTACCTCTTTTCTGCCGCCTTTTAAGAACGGATCTGCACCTTTCCAGGCTCCATATGGGAAGAAATCATCGCGATTACCGCAGACTGTTTCTCGCCCAGATCCTTTCTCGGGAAAATGCTGGCATGAATTTTGTCTGTATACAAAATCAGGCTTTTACCTGTGGAAACCGCGCGGTACATATCTTCCCATCTCTGAAACTGCTGCGTCTCCTTCTGGGAAACCTCCACGCCCTCTTCGGTCATCTTATAATGAAGAGGCTCCTTAAAAACGGGAAGCAGCGCCTGTTTCTGCGCACGCAGCCATAAAGACACCGGCTGATACAGTAAAACCACCGCGCCGAAAATCACATAAATCGGATACCGCTGCATCATGCCTGCAACAATGCCGAGCGCGCCTGCGGTACTTCCCAGAATCCCCGCAGCCTTTGTAAAGGTATGGCGGAGCATATAATCGTATAACGCATTCGCATCCACATGTACGTCAAATTCCAGTTCCATCGCTTCCTCCTGCGTCTCTTTCTTACCTTTATCAGATTACAACAGAAAAAGAGGGCGGTCAAGCAAAACCGCCCTTCCAAAAGGTATGCATATGCCTGTTGCTGCAGCGTTTACTATCTATCACGCTTTTGATTTCCGGATCACTCGTCTCCGAGATCCGGCGTATCACACAGGATTACTGTAGCTTTGTGTTTCCCTTCTGTTTCGAAAATCAAAAGCTCGTTTTTGCCGGGCTTTAATAATGCGCCAGGCAGATAGAGGCGGCGCTGGGGACCTTCTTCCCAAAAGCGTCCGAGATTAAAGGCGTTTACAACCACGAAGCCCTTGCCCCAGCCTGTCATATCCAGGAACGTATCTGCAGGCTCGTCTACGTTAAATTCTACCTGATAAAAGGCAGGAAGTCCTTCTTCATAACCGGCTTCAAAGTTCAGCTGATCCAGGTTCGTCATGGGCAATGCATACTGCTTCCAGTTATGCTGTGCAAAACGGTCGTTAATCATAACGCAGCCGTCGATACCTTTTCTCTGCCAGTTTAAGTACGGTCCGTAGTTGACGCGTCCCATGTTCTCCACCAGAATGTCGAGGTGCATATTTTTCCCATGGAACGGTCCTACCTCATGACGCACCTCCAGCTCCCGGTCGTATGCTGTCATCGCGCGCTGTTTATCAATGAACGCGATTGCGCGGTCCGCCGCTTTGAATAATTTCAGGCTGTTTAGCTCCGAGCTGGATTCCAGAACAGCAGAATACAGCATGTAGCCGTAACTCTGTCCCATCCGTTCCATCGCCTGCGGCGTTACGCTCTCCTGTGGCTGCGCCAAATCCGGCAGGGCATGGAACAGATCGGTCTTTGCCACAACGGGCGCTTCTCCGTATGCGCTGCGCTTTACCGGTGGCAAGAGCTCTACTTCCTGCTGTGGCTCAAACTCTGCGATCACCTTCTGGCATTTTTTATACTTTTCAGTAATCTGACCGTCCTCTGTCAGCAATGCATCATAATCGTAGGACGTTACATCCGGTGTCAAAAACTCGCCATAGTTAGAACCGTTCATGAAGCCGAAGTTCGTTCCGCCCTCCGCTACATACAGATTGACACTGCCGCCCTCCAAAACCTCACGAAGCTCCTTTGCCGCCTGATCTGCATCCGTTGTATGATGCTTTCCGCTTCTCCAGGCATCAAACCACCCTACCCACAGCTCTGCGCACATGCAGGGACCGCCGTGATTATATTTTTTCAGACAGTCAAATGCGATCTTCCCTCTGCTGCCAAAGTTTGCCGTCGGAAACAGGTCCTCCACCGCTGTATTCTGAAAAATATCATCGGCCGGGCCATCCGACTGAAACAGCGGCACATCGATTCCGCCTTCGCGCATCATATCCCGCAGCGCCTTGATATATTTTTTGTCATTTCCAAAGGTACCGTATTCGTTTTCCACCTGCATCATCAAAACAGGTCCGCCCTGTGTGATCTGCAGCGGCGCAAGATAAGGCATCAGCACCTTGTAATAGTCCCGGACGTGACGCAGATACCGCTCGTCGCTCGTCCGCAGCGCCATATCGCCGTCTGCAAGCAGCCATGCCGGGAATCCGCCAAACTCCCATTCCGCGCAGATATACGGGGACGGACGCAGGATCACCCACAGTCCGAGCTTCTGCGCAAGCTTTACATAGCCTACAAGGTCTGTCAGCCCGTGAAGCTTTTTCCCGGTAAAATCAAACTCGCCCTTTTTCGGCTCGTGCAGGTTCCACGGTACGACCGTCTCTACAGTATTGCAGCCCAGCGCCTTTAATTTTAACAGGCGGTCTTCCCAGTATTCCGGAAGTACCCGGAAATAATGCATTCCGCCGGAAATAATCCGAAACGGGTTCCCGTCCAGATAGAACTGATCCTTAATTTCAAATGTGTGCAGCGGTTCCATTTTTCCTCCCATTTCTGCGCACGTTTTTTGCGCATGCCAAGTTTGTGTCAAGTGCGAGCAGACACAAATCTTTGCCCTCTCTTTATGCCAGTTTATTCATGCCGGAGTGCTTCAATCGGACTCAATTTTGCAGCCTTTTTTGCAGGATAGATTCCGAAGAAAATTCCAACCGCTGAAGAAAACAGCGTCGCGCCCAACACCGTAGACAGCTTCACCTTTGCAGAAAAGCCGATCAGGCTGCACACGCCAAATGCGCCCAGTACGCCCAGCAAGATTCCGATCAATCCTCCCAACAATGTAATAATTGCAGATTCGGACAAAAATTGCAACAGTACAGAACCGGTTCTTGCACCGAGCGCTTTACGGATTCCGATTTCCCGCGTCCGTTCCGTAACTGATACGAGCATGATATTCATAACACCAATGCCGCCCACCAGCAGAGAAATCGCCGCTACCAAAACAACAAAAATCGTGATGTAATTCAATACGCTGTTGACCTGGGCAAGCGCATCGTTAAAGCTCTGCACTAAAATAATTCCCTTTCCGCGCACATTATGGCGTTTTTCCAGAAGGCTCACGCTGTCCTTTGCGATCTTCGAGGTATACTCATTGCTTTCCCCAATAATGTAAAAGTCTGAAAAATCGCTCACATAATAGCCGAAGGTTTCCAGCGTCGACAGCGGGATCTCCATGGACTGCATTCCTCCGCTCGTCATATTGATCAATGCGGCGCTGCTATCCTGCCGGATACCGATCACTTCAAATTCCTGGGAAATACCGTCGATATCCAGATTCAGCGTCATTCCGACCACATCCGTCGTGCCAAATAACGTCCTCGCCGTGCTCTCCGGGATCACGCAGACCTTTTTTGCCCCATAATAATCATTTTCTGTAAAGAAATGTCCTTTGATGATCGGGTCTTTGCTATAGTCCTTCAAGCCAGCCGTCCCGCAGCTGAGCATGATATCAAAGCTTCCCTTCCGGGTACTCGTGGAACCATATACATTATAGACCGGCGTAACACTCTTTACATGAGCCACCTTTTCCTGAATTGCATCAAAATCTTCTTCACTGAAAAAAACCTGTTCCTCCTGATTTTGCTGCACATCCGTATAAATTGCGACCTGTCCGCCAGCCATATCGTTTAACTCGCCGTTTACCTCTGACTTGATGCCGTTTCCGACCGAAATAATCATGATGACAGAGGAAATACCGATGATAATACCCAGCATCGTCAGAACAGACCGTCCCTTATTGCTCCTGATATTCATCAGCGCAATTTTGATATATTCCCAAACCTGTGACATATATTCTCCTTTTGCTTACTGCATCACAGGATTTACCTGCAGTCCTTCCATCAGATCCATATCCGAGGAAATCACAACAGTATCCCCCTCGCTGATTCCTTCTTTGATTTCAACATCCATATCGCTGGAAATTCCAGTTACAACGTTCTGCCGCACAATCACACCGTCTTTTACCAGATAGCAGAAATCGCCCTCCTTATCCGTGTTGACCGCCTCATAGGGGACGAGCACGACGCCCTCTGCGGAACCGGTCAGGATCTCCGCCTTTCCTTCGATGCCGAGGAAAATATTGCCGTCCGGATTTTCGATCGTCACATCCGCATAAACGACCGGTGTATTCTGGGCGTTATTCTGGGCAACGCGGTTGATCCGGCTCACCGTTCCCGAATAGGAAACGCCTGCGACCGTCACCGTCGCGCTCTGTCCCTCTTTGACCTTTTCCAGATCATATTTGCTCAGTTCAACCGTTACCTGTACCGCGCTGCTGCTCTGGATGGTGAACAGCTCGCTGCCCTTTTCCACGCGGCTTCCGGCTGCAGTCTTAATCCCGCTGATGATTCCGTCAAAGTCCGCAATAATGCCTTCCTGCGCCTTTTCCAGATCGGAGGCTGCCTGATCGGCATTCAACCTTGCGCTTTCTACGCTCGCCTCTTTGCTCTTTTTATCATAGCCGTTTAAAATGCCGTTCTCGGAGGAATCTTTTTTGCTCTCGCGTTTCTGAATTTCCTCCTGCATATCCTCCAGCTTTTTCTGCTCAGCGTCAATCAGGCGCTGCTTCTGCAGAATCTTTTCATCGCTGTCGATCATGCTCAGCTGGTTCGCCACATCCGCACGCTGACTGTTGATATTGTCAATGACTTCACTGATGGATTCCGTATCGCCGCCGTAAGCCTGCTGCTCGGAAAGCTTCCGGTTCTGATAGTTCTGCTCCTGCATCAGCTTCTTGTCCCATTCGTTTAGATCCTTGCGCTTTGCGTTCTTGTCATCCTCCAGCTCGTATTTCAGACCCTGAACGTACTGTTCCTGATCTTCCTTCATCTGTTTTAATTCATCGAGACCAATGGACGCGTCGGAATATTTATTCTGGTTTTCGTTGCTCTGCTGCAGAGCGCTCTGATAGCTGCCCTCGCTTGCTTCCGCATCCAGGTCTGCCTTTTTCTTCGTCAGCTCCAGATCCTCTGTGTCGAACGTTACCAAAACATCTCCCTTATGTACCGCGTCTCCATCTTTGACATGGAGTGCCTGCACAATCGTGCCGACCGGCGCATAGTAGGTCTGGGTTTCCGCACTGCCCACCTTGCCGCTTGCAGAAAGCGTCTCCTCCACATCCCCGACAGCTGCCGCCTGACACAGGACGCTCGGAAGCACCTTGCTGCTGCTCGCTTTCACATACAGCCCTACGCCAATGACCGCTACTGTAACAATCGCTGCAATCCATGCCTTGCGGTGCTTTTTCCCGGTTCCGGACGCCTTTTTGGCTGCCCGCTCTTTTTTCTTTGCTGCACGTTTTTCCTTTGCAGTCCGTTCTGTGCCGGTTTCCTGCATACCCTCCATTTTATCCATCTGATCGCTCATTTTCAGTCTTTCCTCTCATTTCTGCGCACGCTTTTTGCGCATGCCGAGTTTGTGTCAAGTGCGCGCAGACACAAATCCCGAGATTGAAAAATTTTATTTTTCAACCTTCGAAACTGTTCAGTACCCTCACAGTTACGCGCAAAAATCCATTCCAAATCGGCTGTGCCGATAGGATTTTTGCCTTCTGGTCTAAGTTTTCTTACGGTCAGCGCAGTAAATGCGCAGACCTACTGAGCAGTTACCAATCTTCTACCTCCTGTTCGAAATCCGCCTCGATTTTTCCGTCTTTGATGCGGATGACCCGCCTTGCCTGCGCCGCGATATCGTTATCATGGGTGATCAAAATCACGGTTCGTCCCTCGCGGTGGAGTTGTTTTAAAATGCTCATGATTTCTTTGGTGGAACCCGAATCCAGATTACCGGTGGGTTCGTCCGCCAGGATCACCGGCGGCGCCTGTGCAATTGCCCGCGCAATCGCAACCCTCTGCTGCTGTCCGCCGGACATCTCCGATGGCTTATGCGACATACGCTGTCCCAATCCGACCTTTTCAAGCGCTGCTTCCGCCAGCTCCCGGCGTTCTTTTTTGCCGACGCCACGGTAAATGAGCGGCAGCTCTACATTTTCCAGCGCCGTCAGATTCGCGATCAGGTTAAAGCCCTGAAAAATAAAACCAATCTCCCGGTTTCTGACGTCCGACAGTTCATCGTCACTCATGCGCGACACATCTTTTCCATGTAAAAAATAGGAGCCGCTGGTCGGCACATCGAGGCAGCCGAGCATGTTCATCAACGTCGATTTGCCCGAGCCGGAATGACCGATAATCGCCACAAATTCCTTTTCCTGAATGGATACCGACACATGATCCAGCGCCCGGACTTCGTTCTCGCCGGGGTTATAGATCTTGCAGATATTCTTAACTTCCACAAGTGCAGCCATTGATTTGCCCTTTCTGTATTATTTGTATAATACAATAATACGGTTGCGTTTTTCTGTCAACCCACTGTTTTTACAGTTACAGTTGATTGTACAGGAATGCCTCTGAAAAATCCCCCCATCTTTCATAAAATCTTTCTTAAATTTTTCCAAAGAAATCAGAACCCGGAGGGCAAGGCGCACTTTTTTTGGAAAACAAAACCGCAGAGGATTTCGTCTCTGCGGTGCGTGGTGGGAATTTGTGTGGATTACGACAGCTGCCTTGCAGCCATGTAATCGATTTTTTTATTCATAACGATAGAATGTTCGCGGAGCGTGCATTCTATTGTTTATGCGCTGCCTTTAAGATCGGGCTGAGCTTTTTGTAAACTAAAATAGTGATCAGCGATACCAGACCGCCTTTTAAGAGGTTTAACGGTACAACACACATCAGCACCAGTCCGCTGATGCTGTGGATCGCCGGGTTAATCGCCGTTCCCATTCCGATGATCGCATCCAGCGGGATTCCGTACAGCTCAGAAAATTTCGGAAGCAGATAAATGGCATTGAAGCAGGAGCCAAACGCCGTCATGATCAGTGTACCCACAACGGTGCCGAGAATCGCCTGTTTTCTCGATTTTTTGAACAGGTAGATCACGGACGCAGGCAGCACCAGCATGCAGCTGATCGAGAAGTTTGCCAGCTCTCCGACGAATGCTGTGGAAGAGGGCTTTAATACAAGCTTGATCAGAATTTTACAAAACTCGATCATGACACCCGCCACCGGTCCGTATGCAAATGCACCGATCAGCGCCGGCAGCTCGGAAAAGTCCAGTCCGTAGAAGGACGGTGCGAAGGGAACCGGAAACTCCAGTACCATCAGGATCGCTGCAATTGCGGAAAATACGCCGATCACGACGATTTTTCTGGTTGCAAGGACACGCTCTGTGTCGTTATTTTTTTTCTTGACTGCTTTTTCAATGACATAGGCGATCAGAAACATCACCACGATCAGTGCAAGAAACTCCAATACAAATACTACGTTTTCAGATACGGTTTGCCATAAAGAACTCATTTTTAAGTCTCCTTTCGATTTGCAGGAAAGTTCTTTGCACAGCGATATGCCTGTCAGGGATCCTGCCAAAGGGCTTTTCCTTCACAGGATATCCCCTTCCTTTGGGACACAAAAAGAATGTGCCTTGGCACATTCTCGCGCCGAGGCACGGTTGCTTTAGCAACCATCTACCCCTGCGCCGAGTGTGCATCCTCGCGGAGCATTTTTATCGTATGGAAACGAAGTTTCCTATACGATAAAAACCCGGAAGAGAAATCTTCCGGGTCTGTGCGCTGTTTGCTTTGGGTTTCTTCTGCGTCGGCAAAACGCATCAGAAAAAGCAATCGTCTTCTTCCATCCAGACTGTACTGTCGGCTTCGGAGTTTCCGTCTGCTCCCATTGCAGAAGGATCACCGAATCATGCCCCGCTGGCTTATACAGCGAAAGGCTCGTGGGCTATACCACCGGTTGGGACTTGCACCCGACCCTGAAGAACTTTACCTTTATTAACGTGTTGAGTATATGACGTTTTTGATAAAAAATCAAGAGAAAATTTATTTTTTCTTATTTCTGATCCAGACGCATCGTCAGGCCGATCCGTTTTTTGACCGGATCAACGTCCAGTACCTTTACATCCACGATATCCCCAACGCTGACTGCTTCCAGCGGATGCTTGATAAAACGGTCCGTGATTTGGGAAATGTGCACCAGTCCGTCCTGATGGACGCCGATATCCACGAATACGCCAAAGTCGATGACGTTACGGACGGTTCCCTTTAACACCATGCCGGGCTTTAGGTCCTTCATGTCCAGCACGTCGCTGCGCAGGATCGGGCGGGGCATATCCTCACGCGGATCGCGGGCAGGCTTTTCCAGCTCCCTTACAATATCTGTCAGCGTGATCTCGCCAATACCAAGCTCTTCCGCCAGCTTTTTCTTGTCCGGGATGCGGCGTTCCAGTGCAGAAACGGCTGCTGTCTTCTGGCTGCCGGATGTGCTGCTGCCTGCAGCGGCTCCTGTCGACGCATTTGCAGCGTTCATGTCTGCATCCAAAGTCATTCCCTGCATGGCTGCTGCCAGTGCGCGTCCCATCGCCGTATCCGTATTGCGGATGTTGAAGCCGTTTTGTCTGCGGTCCTTGCGGTTTGCTTTGTTTTTGGCGGACACATCCTGGCGTGCAACGTCCCCCGAAGCGTTTTTGCTGTCAGCGCCCGATGTGTTCTGCGCAGCGCGTCCCTTTTTGGCTTCCGCCTGCAGCATGCGCACATCTTCCATGGAAAGCTCCAGTTTCTTTAACAATTCCATCGTCGCAGGATAGGACTCGGGATGTACGCTCGTCGCATCCAGCGGATTTTCTCCGTCCGCAATCCGCAAAAAGCCTGCGCACTGCTCAAATGCTTTGGGCCCCAGCTTCGGAACCTTTAACAGCTGCTTCCGGTTTGTAAAGCGTCCGTTTGCTTCCCGGTATTCTACGATATTTTTTGCAACCGTCTTGGAAATACCGGAAATGTACTCCAAAAGCGGAGCAGATGCGGTATTTAAGTCCACGCCTACCCGGTTTACACAGTCCTCTACCACACCGCCCAGGGCTTCCCCAAGCTTTTTCTGGTTCATATCATGCTGATACTGTCCGACACCGATGGATTTGGGATCGATCTTTACCAGCTCGGAAAGTGGATCCTGCAGACGGCGTGCGATCGAAGCCGCACTTCTTTGTCCCACGTCAAACTGCGGGAACTCTTCCGTTGCCAGCTTGCTGGCAGAATAAACAGATGCGCCCGCTTCGTTGACGATCACATACTGAACCGGCTTTTTCAGCTCTTTGATCAAATCGACGATCACCTGCTCGGACTCGCGGCTCGCAGTGCCGTTTCCCACAGAGATCAGAGAAATATCGTACTTGTCGATCAGCTTCTTTAATTCCTTTTTGGCTTCTTCTACTTTGTTCTGAGGTGCAGTCGGATAAATGACCTTCGTATCCAGTACCTTTCCGGTCGCATCCACAACAGCAAGCTTACAGCCGGTACGAAACGCCGGATCCCAGCCGAGCACTACATGCCCGGCGATTGGAGGCTGCATCAAAAGCTGTTCCAGATTCTTGCCAAAGACGCTGATTGCACCCTCTTCGGCTTTTTCTGTCAACTCATTACGGATATCGCGCTCGATCGCCGGGGCGATCAGACGGTCATAGCTGTCCTCAATCACGGCGCGCAGTACCGCCTCCGTCACCGGATTTTCTTCGGTAATTACTTTTTTTGCAAGGTACTGTAAAATACGGTCACGGGGTGCTTCCACCTTAACGGTCAGGAATTTCTCCGCCTCGCCGCGGTTCAATGCCAGCACACGGTGTCCCGCTGCCTTTTTGAGCGGCTCCTCGTACTGATAGTACATCTCATAAACACTCTGCGCCTTTTCATCCCGCGCGGTGCTGGTGAGCTTGCCCTCGTCCATCGTGATTTTCCGGATGTACATTCGGTAATCCGCTTCATCGGAAATTCCTTCCGCAAGGATATCCTGCGCGCCCTGCAGCGCTTCCTTTGTATCCGCTGCGCCTTTTTCAGGATTCACATAAGCAGCTGCCGCTTCTTCCAGAGAACCGGAAAATTTCTGTTCCCGGATCAAATCGGCAAGTCCGTCCAGCCCCTTTTCCTTTGCAACACTCGCTCTCGTCTTTCTCTTCGGACGGTAAGGGCGGTATAAATCCTCTACGACAACCAGCGTTTCTGCCGCCAGAATTTTATTTTTCAGATCGTCCGTCAGCTTGCCCTGCTCTTCGATGCTCGCCATAACGGAGGTCTTTTTCTCCTCCAGATTGCGCAGATAGTTCAGACGCTCGTACAGATTTCTCAATATCTCGTCATTTAAGGAACCGGTCGCTTCCTTACGGTATCTGGAAATAAAGGGAATCGTGTTGCCCTCGTCAATCAGCTTGACCGCTGCTTCTACCTGCCAGCGCTCTACCTGAAGTTCCTCTCTGAGCTTATTTAAAATGTCCATGTCAATTTCCTTTCTGTCTGTTTGCTTCCTGCCTGCACTGCAGCGCTGCTACAGCATTACACGGATCGGGCTGTGTCCCGTCGCCGGAAGAATTTTTCCCAGAAGATCTGCCGTCCGAATCCGCAGGCTCGATGTATTGACGCACGGATGACAGCCGATCCACTCGCCCTGCAGCACGTCCTGATCGATCAACAGCTGCACATGATTTTCGGTATCGTTCATCAGTCCCATCACGCTTACCGCGCCCGGCGTGATGTCCAGAAATTCTTCCATATATTCCGGTTTTGCAAACGAAAGTCTCGAAGATCCGATCTGCGCTGATAAATCTTTCGTACGAAACGGCTTGTCCCCCGGCATCATCAGCAGATAAAACTGCGTTTCCTGCCGGTTGCATAAAAACAGATTTTTACAGATCACAGCTTCCAGCACTTCGTCAATTTTTTCACACACTTTCATCGTCATGGCAGGGGCATGATCTATCCTCTGATAGTCAATTCCAAGGCTGTCCAGAAAATCGTACACCCGGATTTCCTTCGCCAGCCGGTCTTTTTCTTCTGCAAAATTTTCATCCCGAAGCTCTGTCGGCGTCGCCGCCGGTCTTCCGTTTAGCAGCTGCATATTTTTCCTCTTTCTGTTCCATCCCTTCCGGAACACAGCGCGCTTTGCCGGATACCTGACTTGCTGCAGCGGCATATTTTACCAATCTGCGGCGCATCCGGCGCGCACATTCCAGTCCGAAACCATATTTGACAGCATACCAGAAGTCCCGTTTTTTGTAAAGCTTTCGCCCGGTCAGCACGCTGGCCTCATTCTCCGGATTTCATGAGCTGGTTTTCCCACGATTCATAGCCCTTTTGTCCCCTGCGGTCGGGAAAGCTGTAATTTTGGGAAAGCCACTTTCCAAGATACGCCGTGTACTTTGCGCCGCCCGCCTCGTTTAAGTGCGCGTGGTCTGCATAATCCGTTGAAAAGTCCAGCCCCATCTCCCGATAATGGGCAGGCGTATTAGTGTTCCAGAACAGCAGTCCATCTTTTTCTGCCAGCTGCCCAATGGAATTGTAAACCTCCTGATCCCTTTCCTCCAACAGATACGGTCCGGAAATCAACGCAAGCGCGATGCCTTCTTTTTTCGTCAGTTCTACGATTTTTTCAAAATATTCCTTTGATTTTTCGGTCATTTCCTGCGATGTCGTCACATGGCTCATATCCGGCTCCGTCAGCTCTGCGTGGCGGTTTAGCGGCGTGTAGCCTTTCCAACGCTCCTGCGTTTTCCGATTCCAGACGAAATTCTGAAAATCCTCTGTCGTCAGCTGGTCATATCTGGAATGATATTCCGTAAATCCCAGAAAAAAGTGACTTTGCTCCTCCTGCACGCTTGTATACACTGCTTCCAGCTTATTCAGGGATATCCGCATCCCGTCAAGGTTTTCATCCGCCCATCCCGGCTGAAAATCATCATAAAAACGACTCGGACAGAACATGTCCAGCACCACCAGCTTCGGCTTCTGGGTCTTCAACGCTTCTTTCAGATTATAATAGCTGTTCCAGAGCGGCTGCTCCGCGCCGGTCATCAGGTACGCTGCCATGCCGTATTCGTCCCAAAGCAGCTGCGTATTCACGTTGCAGTGAACGTGGCTGCTACCCAGAAAAAGTACGTCGATTTTATTTTTCGGCTGCACATACAGATACCGCGTCTGATCGACTCCATGCGGCGATTTGACACACAGAATCCGATTTAAATTGTTCAGTAAAAGGAGCACCAGACACAGAAAAATGCCCCCTCGAATCCACTTTTTTCTCATTTTATTCTCCATTCCGCAGGCGCTTGCGCCGAAGGAATCGCGAGGTGAACATCCAGTTCGGCTCTGCGATCCCAGCTACTTTGTGACGCCTGCGGCACAAATAGCAGTGTGAAAAATAAGCGATCATGCTTATTTTTCACATTAATCTCCCCTCACGCCTTAAAATTCCACATAAATAAATCCGGACGGGTCAAAGCCCTTTCCATATTGCCCGACCACGAACACTGCTCCGATCAAAAACAGACAGATCGCCCAGCGCACCGGAAGCGGCATCCTATAAATCCAGACTGCCGGCTCCTGTTTCTTTTTTTCAGAAATCAAATCAATTCCAAACAGCACTGCAATCCCAGCAACTGCAATGAAAAACTGCGTTTTTTCCAATCCCATCGTGAACAAAAACTGTCTCCAGTACAGAAATCCGTTCCACCTGGTAAACATATTTTTCAGACAGATCACTGCCATCGATACCGATTCGCTGCGGAAAAAGATCCAAAAACACATCACCGTAAAAAAGGTCAGCAGAACCGAAAGCATATGCCGCAGCTTTTCCAGGCCAATTTTTGCTTCCCCGAATACCGCTTGCTTCGCCTTTTTGTAAAAATCCTGCACGACCTGTCCTGCACCATGCAGCAGTCCCCATGCCAAAAACTGCGGCGCGCCGCCATGCCACAGACCGCTGATGAGAAAAACAAGCAGTATATTGCGCTGTCTGACTGCAAGTCCCTTTCTGCCGCCGCCCAGCGGAATATAAATATAATCCCGCAGCCAGTTGCTCAAAGAAATGTGCCATCTGCGCCAGAAATCCGTCAGGTTTCTGGAAAAATAGGGCTGCTTAAAGTTCTGGACCAGCTCAAAGCCAAATAGTCTGCCGACACCGACCGCGATCATCGAATAACTCGCAAAATCACAGTAAATCTGAACCGCATAAAAGAGCGCTGCCATCAGCATCGTAAAACTGTTGGCATCCTGATACATGCTGTAAACCTGATTCACGAGAATTTCCGCCCGCTGCGCGACGATCAGCTTCATCCCATAGCCGAGCAGCATCGCAATCAGCCCCTGCATGACCCGGTCGTAATTTAGAAGCTCACGCCGCTTTTTTCCCGTAATTTCTCTAAGCTGTCCCAGAAAATGGTCTCCACGCTCGATCGGTCCGCTCATAATGTTCGGAAAAAAGGAGAGAAATGCCGCAAAGCGCCAGAAGCTTTTTTCCGCAGGATATTTTCCCCTCGAAACGTCTATCAGATAGCCGATCGCTTCCAGCGTATAAAACGAAATTCCGATGGGTGCGACGAGTCCGAACTTCGCCGCAACATCCAGATGAACGATTTGTAGACCTCTTCCATATGTTTTGTTGATGATTTCATTCCAGACCGGCAGATATTTAAACACTGCCAAAAGAATCAGCTGAAAAGAAAGGCACGCTCCGATCAGCAAACGGCGCTTCGTCCTGTCTGCGCCTTTTTCCACTAAAAGGGCACAGCCCCACGTCAGACACACAGAACTCAGCAGCCAGATACCCGCAAACGGATCTGCCCACTCGAAAAAGAGGATATTAAAAATCAGCAAAACTGCCAGCCGTCCCTTTTTCGGCACGGCATAAAATCCCCCTACTGCTGCCGCCAGAAAAACGGCAAATTTAAATGATTGAAACGACAAGACTTTTCTCCCGGATATCGGGAAACCCCATTCCCGTATTTGTCCGTCGACCCATCGGGCAAAGCCTGGTACAGCGTTTCGTAAATAACTATACCAATCGCGTAGGATGTGGATTCGAGTGTGCAGGTATAAAAACGCAGGCGTAGCGGGCTACGCTGAGGCTTTTATACCTGTGCAATCGGATTCACAGGCAAGTGAGTGGTATAGTTATTTCGAAAACGATGTACTAGCCGTTACAACAGTGCGGAATGGATGCAGGGCGGCTGACTCAGCACCGCGTGGTTCGATCCATCTAACGAACTGCAGCTCCGTTTTGCGTAACGACTGGCTGTAAATCCGGTTTCTGAAAACTCCATTGCCCTGTTTTCTCCGAAACCGTTTTCTCATTTCCTGCTGAGAGTATTATATCCATTTTTTTCAGAAAGCGTCAATCGTTTCGTCCAAATCCTAAGAAAGACTTAAGCTTTTGAGGGAAGCTGCAAGCAGCGTTCTTTAACGGTACACGATTTCCCGCTGGATCAGGAAGCTGATAAAGAACAGGAATACGTCCACCATGATCTTAACTGCCACCTCCGAGCCACCCAGAACGCCATACAGCAGGCTGACCAGTCCGGCGCTTGCCAACATCTGCACGACTGCGAGCACAAAATAGCGCACCGCCGATTTCCACATTGCGCCGCTGCTTTTAAACACAACCCTGTAATTCAGGAAAAAGTTGTAGCCCGCCGACACCACGCGCGCAAGCACGGTCGAAACCACAATATAGCTGACAGCCTCCGGCATTCTTTCTTTCGTCAGGCTGCAAAACAGCGCAAACAGCACCAGATCGATGATGCACGATGACAGGGAAGAAAACAAAAATTTTGCAAATACCAGATAAATCCGAGCTGAATCCAGCAGCGGGTTGAAATGGCTGCCTTTGTTATCGTTTAAGTAAACCGTTTCAATTGGCACTTCGCGGATGCCGACCTTTTGCTCTCCTGCCTCCAGAAGCATGTAGGTTTCAAACTCGAACCGCTCGCCCTTGACGTTCATCAGATGGCGCATAAACGCAGCCGGAATGCCGCGCAGCCCGGTCTGGGTATCCGATACCGCCACGCCGCAAAGGTATTTGAGCACCTGACGTGTGATTTTGTTGCCCCATTCCGATTTTGCCGGGACGTTGTCCTGATCGAAATTCCGGCAGCCCAAAATCAGCTTTTCCGGCTCTTTTTCCATCGCTTCCATACATTTCTGAATACAGGCGGGCGTATGTTGTCCGTCCGAATCCGCGGTAATCGCTCCGATCGCCTCCGGGTATCTGTTTAAAACTTCATTAAAAGCAGTTTTTAATGCACGCCCTTTCCCCAGGTTCACCGCATGAGTCAAAACAATTGCGCCGAGCTGTTTTGCCTGTTCAAACAGGTTCCGATACTCGTTTCCGCTTCCGTCATCCACCACGACGATTCTCTCGATTCCAGATTCCTGCAGCGTCTGCAGCAGGCGGATCATTTTTTCATCCGGTTCATAAGCCGGTATAATGACCGGTATCCGTTTCTCCATTGTATTCTCCATTCCAATGTTTTCCTTGCGCTATTTCTGTGTACCCTTACTCTGGTGTTATCCAACGCCGTTTGATTCCTTTTATGGCTGTCCCTGTCGGCTTTCTTCCGCCCTTTCCAATATCAGCGTCCCGTCGTTTATTTGAATTCGATACAACGTTTTCCACGTAACTTCCTCTGTATAAGGCGCAAACAGCTCTTTTAACGCTTCATCCGTTTCATTTGCATATAAGTAGCCCGCATGGGAAGCCTGCACCAGCTCCCACACCTGTCCGGATGTGGTGTCTTCCCCGATTCCGCCAAACAGCACTGACACCGGAGACGCCTCAAACGAAATGTAAGTATTTCTGACCCACTGCGCCGCATCCTGTACATTTTCCAGATACAGCACCCGCATCCCACTGCCCACGTCCTGTTTGGACATTTTTTCCAGAAATTCCTCCGACGCTTCCGTGATCATGTTCGACCGTGCCTGCAAATCGTCGTCTAAGCGCTGCCGGTAACCGATCATCCCGTCATAGACAGCGCCCCAGTTTGCACACAACAATACAGCTGCAGCCAGCGCTGTATAGGGCGAAATTTTTCCCCACAGCCTCGGACTGCGTTCCAGAAAAATCCCGAACAGCAGATACAACGTTCCAACTGTAAACGGTGCACTGTAACGTTCGATCGACGCAATCATCCCGGTTGCTTCCAGATACTGGGTTTCCGTCGCAAAAATCGTCAGATGACTCACAAGGTTGATGCCGTAAAAAACAATTCCCGTCAGCGGCACATACACAAACAGGAAATTCCGCTCCGTTTTGGTCAGAAGCTTCCTGCGATACAGCCATGCGATTCCGATCAGAAAAATCACAAACAGGGCAAGCGCCGATACACCGATCCAAGAAAATCCATCCCGATGCAGCGCCCGTGCTGCAAATGCTTCTGCATACGCATGCAGCAGCTTCTGTACCGTTCCTTCAAGCAGGATCGGCAGGTTGCCCGACGCCATCGAAACCGCCGCCCCGGTCAGTTTTGCCACCCGCTTCATGAGCAGACAAAACAGCATCCAACTTCCTCCACTGACGGCTGGAAGTGCTGTGATGCAAAGCAGCTGCCGTATTTCTTTCTTTTTGTCCGCTGCGCCATGCAGCCGCCAGAACCAGACAAAGACGAGGGCGAACGCCGCCCACAAAAATCCAACGGACTTTACGAGCACCAGAACGCCGAGATACAGGGCGATCCGCAGGTTGGAGAAGGTGCGGGAACGGGAAGCTGCATCAGCAATGTCTGCGGTAGCAGTGTCTGCGGCGGCAGTGTCTGCACCAGGCGCAGCCCGATCTTCCAGACAGCTCATCAGTATCACACCGTAGATCACCGCCATCACCAGGTCGGCGCACATTCCTCCGAGGTAAAACGTCTCTGTCATACTCGGAAACGCTGCCAGGCAGACCACAAGCGCAACGGTCCAGAAAAGCTGCTTCACCGTCCGTCTGTCAGTCTGCAGCGCTTCGTCCAGCCTGCTAAGCAGTGGCGTCAGAAAAACAAACACGCCGAAATAGTATCCGGCAAACATCAGCCCCTCAGAAAAGCCGTCCGGCTTTAAATGAACAAACCACCATTTGAGCAACTGGATTCCCGGCGGGTAATCGCCAAACTCCGAAGCTGCATTCGTATATTTCGCTGCAAAGCCATCCAGCGCATACAATGCCTTGACGTCCGTTGCCCAGAAATTCAAGTCATCCCACCACGTTGCAATTTTATTTCCGGTCAAAAGCACTGCACCGGTCAGCAACACCATGGCAGCAATCGCAGACGGCGCAAAGAACAGCTCCCGCAGCTGTGCAAACAGCTTTTTCTTCTTTTCTCCGGATAAAAACAGAACTCTCAAAACTGCTCCCACCACAATCGCTGTGCTGAAATAATCGATCCAGGACAGCCGCCGGAAAAATGCGAGCACATATAATATTAAAATCAGAATACAGGTTGCCAACGGCAGGACAGCCGTCAGCTGCTTTTCAAATCTGAGCGCCAGCAGGCAGGCGATCATCAAAAAAGCAGCGAGCAAAACAACAGCCATGTTCTTTCTCCTTCTTCTTTCGTGTCTGTTACATCTTAGCATAATACAGGATGGCGGGCAACTGCAGAAGTGCTGCGCAGTGCGCCTTACGGCATAACGTACATCGCTGTAAAGCGCACCACAAAATCGGGCGGAAGCTTTCGCTCCCGCCCGATTTTGGTTTGCTGATTCAAATTTGTCAATGGCTCTGTCCAGATTTATACTTCCGGCTCAATCAGCCCGTATGTATTGCCTTTTCTTCTGTAAACAACATTTACCTGATCCGTCTCTGCATTGCAGAATACATAAAAGCTGTGTCCTAAAAGCTCCATCTGTACGCAGGCATCCTCCGGATACATCGGTTTGATATCGAACTTCTTGGTTCTGACGATTTTAACCTCTTCCTCCTCTTCTTCATCCGCTTCCAGGTAATCAGGCTGGAAGCTTGCAGCCGCCTGCTGCTGTGCGATCAGCTTCGTCTTGTATCTTCTGAGCTGTCTCTCGATAATTTCCTCTACCAGATCGATCGATACATACATATCGCTGCTGGTCTGCTCCGACCGGATAATGTTTCCTTTCATCGGGATGGTCACTTCAATTTTCTGTCTGTCCTTTTCCACACTTAATGTTACATAGATTTCCGTATCCGCTGTAAAATACCGCTCCAACTTACCGAGCTTTGCTTCTACTGCACTGCGCAGACCGGGTGTAACGTCAATGTTTTTTCCGCTGATAATCATCTTCATAAAATCATCATCCCTTCTGGTCCATAATTAGGATATTGCAAGAGCTTTCTTTCTCTATCCTTATTCAGATTATACCATAAGTCCTCGTCCCAGGCAATATTTTCTGAGCATTTTAAACAATTGTCTTTTTTTTCTGACAATTATATTTCTTTTCAGACTGCCTCCAAAAACTGGATTGCTGTGATAACTTCACAAAACAACTGTTTGTTTTGGACATTCCGTATTCCACAGGATTCGGTTTTTTCGTCTGTGGATAATGTGGATAAAATAGTGTATAACTTAATTTCCCGCATTTTTCACCTTTTTTCGATGTGGATAACTATGTGAGTTTTCATTTTTGTTATTTCGCACATTTTTGTTCCTTCTTGTGCATTTTAACAAATCCGGCTCCTGAAATTCCATTGCTGCTTTTTATCAATATCAGACAATTTCCGTGTTTTGAAACAATGGGCAGATTTTCGCTTTCTCCCTGTGAAAAAGAATGTGCCTTGGCACATTCTCGCGCCGAGGCGCGGTTGCTTCAGCAACCATCTACCACTGCGCCGAGTGCGCATCCTCGCGGAGCGTTTATTATCGTATGGAAACGAAGTTTCCAATACGATGAGAAAACCGCCGTACATTCCTGCACAGCGGTTTCTCTGTTTCTTATTTTATTGATGCCAGGGTCAAAAGGTCTGAACCCACATGAGCTTGCTCATAGGTGGGTGAAAGACCTTGTGACCCTGGCATCATTTTATTCATGACAATAGAATGCTCGCAGAGCGTGCATTCTATTGTTTTGCGTATTTGTTGCAGCCGTCTTAGAAAATACGTCTGATCGCCACAGGTGTTCTGTAGCTTGCGTTCGAAATCTTGATACCGGTTGCTTCCGTGCTGGCATGGACGATCTGTCCGCCACCGATATAAATCGCAACATGTCCGGAATAGCAAACCAAATCACCGGGCTGCGCGTTTGCCAGACTTCCTACGTTATAACCGACATAACGGTCGGAAGTGGAGGAATGCGGCAGGGATACGCCGAAATTCTTATAAACGCTCATAACAAAACCGGAGCAGTCCGCACCGTTTGTCAGACTTGTCCCACCGTATACATAGGGATTACCGACAAACTGTACCGCATAGTTTGCAACGGACTGTCCCAAGCCGGAACCAGAAGATGAAACAGTCGCCTGCTGAGAAGCAGTGGATTCGGAAGAAGTACTCTTATCCGTTATCTCGGCATTCTTCCCTTCCTTTGCTTTTTCCTTCGCTTTCATGCGCTCTTCCGCTGCCTGCGCGGCTTTCTTTGCGTCTTCTCTTGCCTTTTCTTCTTCGGCAATTCTGGCTTTCTCTTCTTCGATGGATTCTGCGGTCACATACTCTGTTGCAACTACGACATAATCCTCGGAAACCCAGCCATCACCTTCCTCAATGCTGACTTTGACGAAACCGTTTTCTTCATCCAGAACGGAAAGCTCTTCGCCTCCGGGAACCAGACCAATAACGCTCGCTTCCAGGCTCGCATCGCTTCTGACCTTCAGGGTCTCGGTGTTGACAGTCGCCATCTTCTGACCGACTTCATCTGCGATCTTTTCTGCCTCGTCTCCGGTCTTGAAATACTCCGCCTTCACATAGCCTTCTACGCTGCCGGATTTTACCTGATACCAGTCGCCGTCCTTTGCAACCAGCGTGCCGACAGAATTGTTATACAGCTTACCGACGATTTCGCCATCCGTGCTGGCGGTGCTGCGGATATTTACATAATCGTTGACCTGCGCGATGATCAGAACGTCCTGTTCCTTTTCACGCTCTTCATCGGAGATCTTCGTCTCAGGCTCTTTTAATACCGGCTCTACCGCTTCGATAATCTCCGTCTCAGCTGTGCTTTCTGCCTCCACTGCAGCCTCTGCTTCTGTCGCAGATTCTGCGACTGTCTGTGTTACAGATGCCTTGGTGTCGCTGGATGCAACCGGCTCTGCCGGCTCTTTTTCTTCTTTTCTCTTTTTAATTTCTTCACGAATCTGCGATACCGAAACACCGTCATTTAATACCAGACCAACGCCTGCTGCCGGCAGGACTGCTGATATCGCAGACTTTGCGGATACCGTCGCTGTATTTAGTTCTGTAGCAGGCATGTTTCCGGTAACTAATACTGCCATCGCCATAGCCGCTGCTGTCATTTTAATCTTATGATAATGCATGGATTACTCCCGATTCTCAAAATTGTTACATTTGTTACAAAATTATTAAATTCGAAATATACTATAGCACTCCATGCCATTTTTGTCAATTCCTGCAGATCGCAATCTGACGGAAATACTGTGACAAATTTATGAATTTTTTATGACTTCATACAGCCAAAGCATCTTTAGCTGCTCCGGCGACCAGCAGTTTTCCCTTTGGATGCTGTTTTTTTACCGTGTCTGGAAATATTCCTGCACAGAGTTGACCGCATTTGCCCCGTCTGCAACCGCCGTCACGATCTGACGCAGCTTTTTCGTCCGCACATCCCCGACTGCAAAAATGCCCGGCACGCTCGTGCAGCAGTCCTCTCCCGCACAGATATATCCTGCCTCGTCCGTTTTTACAAGGCTCTTGAAGCTCTCGGACACCGGCTGAATCCCGACCGCAATAAAGATTCCGTCCGCCGCGACAAAACGCTCTTCTTTTGTCTGTGTATCCAAAAGCTGCACGCCGGTCACGAACGCTTCTCCCGTGATTTCCTCTACAGTTGCGTTCCAGACCAGCTCCACATTCGGCAGGGTAAACAGCTTTTCCTGCAGGCTCTTTGCCGCACGCAGGCTGTCCCTGCGGTGGATCAGGTAAACCTTTTCACAAAGTCCCGCCAGGAAAATCGCATCCTCCACAGCAACATCCCCGCCGCCGATCACTGCCGTCACTTTCTTCTTATAAAAAGCGCCGTCACAGGTCGCACAATAGGAAATACCTCTGCCAGCCAGCCGTTTTTCCCCGGGCACGCCAAGCTTTTTGTGCTCCGCACCGGCTGCGATGATGACCGCCTTTGCCGTAAACTCCCCAGCCGACGTCAGAACCTTTTTGCAGTCCGGCAAATTTTTGATTCCGGTCACATCCGCTTCCACAAATTCCGTACCGAGTCTGTCCGCATGCTCCCGAAATTGCATGCCGAGGTCAAAGCCGTTGATACCGGGAAGCCCCAGATAGTTATCCACCTCACAGGTATTTAACACCTGACCGCCGCTCATGGGATTTTTTTCAAGCACGAGCGTGGAATATCCCGCCCGTTTTCCATATATTGCCGCCCCGAGCCCCGCAGGACCGGAACCGATAATGATTAAATCGTACATAATTCCTCCATTCTGCAGACAACGCTTGCACTATTGGAATCGTTACTGTTTCCTGTGCGCCGACTGCCTCTTCAAAAGTATACGCAAAATCCGGCATTTTCACAAGTGACAACGCAAGAAATCTGTGCTACGCTGATCCTAGTATTACAGTTTCCTCGCGCCATGAAAGCTACGTGTAAACTGTAACATCACAGTAGTGCCAGGTGTCAGAAAACGCCTGCGGAATGGAGATTTTTTATGTACTCTGATCTTACCCCTATTTTTCCGGCGGAAAGCTCCTCCCGCCCCATCGCGCTGATCACCGGCGCGTCCCGCGGTATCGGAAAAGCAATCGCCGAAACCTTTGCGCAGGCAGGCTATGACCTGATTTTAACCTGCCGCCAGAACCGAGAAAAGCTGGAAACACTCTGTAAAAGCCTTTCCGAAGCTTATTCAATCCAGGCAGCCGCTTTTATCGGCGACCTCGGCGACTATGAAACGGTAAGGGAACTTTTTGCCCCGATCCGCCGTCTCAATCTTTTAGTCAACAATGCCGGAATTTCCCATATCGGACTTTTAACGGACATGTCCCCTGATCAATGGCACAGAGTTATGTCAACCAATCTGGACGCCTGCTTTTATACCTGTAAGCTCGCCGTTCCACTCATGCTGCACCGCCACTCCGGGCGGATTTTAAATATCTCCTCCGTCTGGGGCAATGTCGGCGCTTCCATGGAAACCGCCTACTCCGCCTCCAAAGGCGCAGTCAACAGTCTGACCCGCGCACTGGCAAAGGAGCTTGCGCCCAGTAATATTGCGGTAAACGCCATTGCCTGCGGCGTCATCGACACCGACATGAACCGCTGTTTTTCTGAAGAGGAACTGCAGGCACTGATCGAAGAGATCCCCGCAGACCGCTTGGGACAGCCTGAGGAAGTCGGACTGCTTGCGTTAAAGCTTGCAGAATCGCCCCTTTACTTAACCGGGCAGATTATCACAATGGACGGCGGATTTTTATAATCCGCCGTCCATTGTATTATTCATGACAACAGAATGCTCGCAGAGCGTACATTCTATTGTTTTCTCCCCATTCCCTTCGGGAAGTTTACCTGATTCTTTTGTTCCTGCATCCGCTGTCTCTTGTTCATAATCCGTTTTAAGAAATAGATGATATAGGCAGTCTGAAGGTAATTGATCTCCATATTCCAGCCGATTCCCCCAAAGAAAAGAACCTCTGAAATCCCATACAGGACGATCAGCACCATCGGAATATAGATGCCCCATTTGCCAAAGTAGTTTGAATGCCAGCCAACGACACCCATAAAGACCTGATTGACGAACATAACCAAAATAACCATGGCGTTGCCTTTTGCCGGATCGGGCAGCTGCATCAAAATCAGCGGCACCAGATAAAAGAGAAGAGTCCCCCCGGCGCTGAAGCACGCCAGCCGAATCCAGTTTGCCTTGCTCAATTGTTTCATAACGTATATTTCTCCTTAATTTTCCACAAGCCAGTCGCGCTATCCTGCGCGCTCAGCGCCCCTGCGATACGCTTTTTCGTCCGTCGATGCGCACCGCACCCACGGCGAGCTACGCTGCAGCGTCAGGACTGCAGTGCTTTCAGCTCGTAGAAATATCCTTTCTTTTCCATCAGCTCGTCGTAGCTGCCGACTTCGACAATCTTACCGTCCCGCATCGCAACGATCCTGTCCGCATTGCGGATCGTGGAAAGTCTGTGTGCTACCAGGAAGGTCGTACAGTTTTTCATCATGTTACTGGTCGCTTCCTGAACTTTTTTCTCGGAGGCAGAATCCAGCGCGCTCGTGGCCTCATCGAATACGATGATCTTCGGCTTACGAATCAGTGCCCTGGCGATGGAAATTCTCTGACGCTGACCGCCGGAAAGCTTATCCCCGTGTTCTCCCAGCTGCGTATAGATGCCATCCGGAAGCTTTTCGATCATATCCTCCAGTCCGACATCCTTTATGACCTCCATCACTTCCTTTTCCGTCACATGTTCCAGACCGTAAGCGATATTGTCCAGAATCGTTCCGGAAAACAGGATTGTATTTTGCGGCACGACTGCGATCTGATGACGATATTCATTGATATCCAGATTGACCATATTGATGCCGTCGATCAGGATCTTTCCGCTGACCGGAGGGATAAAGCCGATCAGCAGGTTCAGAACCGTAGATTTTCCGGCACCCGATTCTCCCACCAGCGCAATGCTCTCCCCAGGCTTTACATCCAGAGTGAAATCGCTCAGCGTATTTTTATCGCTGTCAGGATATTTAAAATCCACATTGACAAATTTTACTGCGCCCTTTAATTCCCCCAGCGGCACAATGGAATTGTTTTCCTCCACATGGCTGTTGCCCATGATGTCACCGATGGACTTGACAGACTCCAAACCCTTGCTGATCTGCGGATAAATATTGATCAGCGTCGAAATCTGTCCCACCAGAGAGGTGAAGTAGGTCTGATACAGAACAACCTCGCCAACCGAAATTTTGCCTTTGACTGCCAGATACGCAGTAAAGGCAAGACAGATCATCTGGAAGGACTGGAATACAACCCAGTTGACTGCACCGAAGAGCGCATTGATCAGATCCAGATTGTAACCGCGATCTACGATCCGGTTCAGGTAGGTATTCATCTTGCTGATTTCCACTTCCTGCAGACCATGTGCCCGCGCCACCGGAATCATTTCAAGCATTTCGGCAACTGCACCCTGCGTGTTTTCCATCTCGCTTCGAAATTCCTGGTTTTTCTCCCGGACAGGCTTCTTAAATGCCCGCATCGTCAGAACTGCAAAGGGTACGACCACAAGGAAAAACAGAAATACCATCGGACTTTTCCGCAGGGTAATGACAATGATCACGGAAATATCCAGGACAAAAAAGAACAGGGTCCTGAAAATCTGGTTCAAAAGCTCCGTAACATTTTCCACGTCTCGCATGATCTTTGATTGCAGACGTCCTGACTGTACTTCCTTGTGGAACATGATGGAGAGCTGCTGCAGCTTTCTGACCATTGCATTTCGAAGAGAGCCTTCGATTCCTCTGTTGACGCTGGCAAATGCAACCGTTGCCAGATAGTTCGTTCCCGCGTTCTGCATAATAAAGAGCAGTGCAACCATCACATTCAACAGGATGATCTCCAGAGAGCCTGCATCCGGATTCGTCGCCGCATTGATGATGTTGCTCGTTGCAATCGGAATGATCCAGATCGGAGAGCGCTGCAGGATCAGGAAAAATCCTGTTTCTACCAGCTTCTTCTGCTTGCCTTTATAAAAACTGCACAGGATTTTTATCGGATGGTCTTTGTTCGTGGAATAGGTCTGCAGATAATCCTGAAACCTTTCCAGCCCCGCTTCTGACGGTTCTCTTCTTTCCGACCAGCGCACTTTCCTGGGCTTCTCCGGTTTTGTCCCCGCCAGTTGTCCCTCCAGAGCCTTTTCTTTTTTATGGAATAACATAGTAAGCGTCCCTCCCGTTGTTTTCTTCCATAATCCTGATT
>ULSE01017840.1_pt1 | contig 31878 bp, 29 predicted proteins | sample 1956061 | NCBI WGS metagenome assembly ULSE01 (sample SAMEA4835700, study PRJEB28245) | human gut metagenome | biome: gut microbiome; material: fecal sample | place: Denmark | collected 2008 | reverse complement strand
GGCAAAAAGGTTCTGCTGGTAGACACAGACCCGCAGGCTTCTTTAACAGTCAGTCTGGGAAATCCGTACCCGGATACCTTATCTCCCACCCTTTCCGACATGATGGGAAAGATTATGATGGAAAAGCCGATTGCCCCCGGCGAAGGCATTCTTCATCACCCGGAAGGTGTGGACTTGATGCCCGCCAATATTGAACTGTCAGGCTTAGAGGTTTCCCTGGTCAATGCCATGAGCCGGGAGACCATTCTCCGTCAGTACCTGGATACGGTCAAGCAGAATTATGACTACATTCTTCTGGACTGTATGCCCTCTTTGGGTATGCTGACAGTCAATGCTTTGGCAGCTGCCGACAATGTGCTGATCCCTGTTCAGGCGGCATATCTTCCGGCAAAGGGCTTGGAACAGCTGCTGGAAACCATCAACAAGGTCAGACGACAAATCAACCCAAAATTGAAAATCGAGGGTATTCTTCTGACGATGGTGGACAGCAGAACCAATTATTCCAAGGACATCAGCAATCTGATCCGGGAAAGTTATGGAGGAAAGCTGAAAGTCTACAAGACAGACATTCCCCGTTCTGTTCGTGCAGAGGAAATCAGTGCCGAAGGAGCCAGTATCTTTAAGCACGATCCCAAAGGAAAAGTCGCTGATGCCTACCGGGTTCTGACAAAGGAGGTGTTAAAAAATGCAGAAAAAAGGCGCAAACATCAGCTTGAAGGGGTACGATGATATTTTCTCTACCGACCAGTCACGAGCCGAAGCCCAGCAGGAGCGGGTGCAGGAAATTCCGCTTTCTGAATTGCACCCCTTTGAGGGACATCCCTTCCGGGTGGTAGACGATGAAGATATGATGAAAACGGTTGAAAGCGTCCGTGACTTCGGTGTTCTCACCCCGGCGATTGTCCGTCCCGACCCGGATGGCGGTTATGAGATCATCTCCGGTCACAGGCGGCACCGTGCATCAGAGCTTGCCGGGAAAGAAACCATGCCCGTTATCGTCCGTGATATGGATGATGATGCCGCCATTATTTTGATGGTCGATGCGAATTTGCAGAGAGAAACCATTCTGCCGAGTGAAAGAGCCTATGCTTATAAAATGAAGTTAGATGCCCTGAAACATCAAGGTGCAAGAAGTGATTTAACTTCTGCCCAACTTGGGCAGAAGTCGTGGGCAGTAAATCAAGTTGCTGAACAGAGCGGCGATAGTCGTGTACAAGTGCAACGCTATATTCGTTTAACCGAGCTTATCCCCGAACTTCTGGATATGGTGGATAACGGTCAGATTAAATTTAATCCGGCGGTGGAACTTTCTTATCTGGCAAGAGAAGAACAGCAGGATTTTCTTTCTGCTATGGACTTTGCCCAGGCTGCGCCTTCACTTTCACAGGCACAGAGAATCAAAAAACTCGCACAGGAGGGCGAGTGTACGCTGGACGCTATGTGCGAGATTATGAATGAGGTCAAAAAGGGCGAGCTGGACAGGGTGACATTCAAAACAGACTCCCTGCGGAAATACTTCCCGAAGTCCTATACCAGCAAGCAGATGGAGGATAAAATCATTCAGCTGCTGGAGCAATGGCAGAAGAAACGAGAGAAATCTATGGAAAGGTAAGGTGAATCCGATGTTTAACGAAAGAGAAATGAGTAAAGCAATCGACTGGCTGTTTGAGCTGTTTTCTCCCGAAGATTATGAGGGGTATGATGAAGATGAGATCGGCTATGCCGGTGGTTTGTGTCTGCCGGAGGTTTGCACCGCATTGAGAGGTGCGGCACAGACGGTATATCAGTATTCCGTAGCCGGTGGCTATGAGAAATGCTTCAATTACCGTGGCATGGAACTGTTTGACCAGCGTGCCTGTCTCATTATTTCCGATGTGGAACAGGCGGTTTTGGATGAAATCAAAACCACCTATGAAACCGAACTGTGGCTTATGGAGGATATGAACTTTGCCATTGTCCGCTGTGTGTCAATGCTGATCGGGTCTGATGATACCGGTTATGTGACGGAGTACCGGGCTTTCAAAAAGATTTTGAAAAATGCGGAGGATTTGTTCTTTTCCCCGGAGGAACTGATCGAGGAACTGGAATCTATGTGTGTCCCCCAGTGGGAACATGAAGCGACTATTTATGAACTGTAACAGGTTCATGGATAGCCGCTTTTCTTATATCTGAGGAAATGGAGGTAATGAAGTTTGAAGGAATACGATGTAAAAATCACGGAGACGCTGGAAAAGACGGTAACGGTGGAAGCTAAGTCCCGTGCTGATGCAGAAGAACAGGTCAGAACAGCCTACTACAATTCCGAGTACATTCTGGACTCCGAGAACTTTACCGGCGTTGAGTTTGGCACTACGGAGGAACGTGAGATTCAGCAGGAACAGGCAGAAACCATGACGGTGCTTCTGGTAAAGCCCTATATGTATCCCCAGCAGGTTCAGATCGGCTGCGATTTGGAGGATTTGCAGAAAGCTGTCGGTGGCGACATTGAAGCTGTTTATCCTTTTAATGAGCCTGTCGCATTGGTGATGCACGATGAGGGAAAAATCATGGGGAAAGACCTGAATCGTGCGTTGCGGGACGGAGACGGCGAGATCTACGACATCATCGCCGGTGACTTTCTGGTTGTCGGTTTGGGCGAGGAGGATTTTTCCTCCCTTTCCCCGGAGCTGATGAAGCAGTTTGAAGAACATTTCCATCAGCCTGAAACCTTCGTCCGCATGGGGCGCAGTATCATGGCTTTGCCGTTGCCCGATGATATGGTCAAAAAAGAAGATGCGCCTATCAAGGCTGACTCTGCCCCACGCAAGAGCAGCCCTGATCGAGATGCGCTGTAAGGAGGCATCATGGAAAGAAGCTCAACGATTGCAGAGCTGATGGAACGCCGCAGGATACAGGCAGGAGCCAAGGAGTATCAGGGACATACCTATATGGACCTGGCAAGATTCGATGAAGCCACAAAGCATATGATTATCTTTGATGTGCTGACCAATGAATCCCCTGTTGGCTGGAAAGGCGAGAGAAACCGTCTGTATCTGAGCGAAGCCGGGTATCAGAAAGCTCTGGACAACCAGAAAGCCGGTAACATCAAGATTATCAGTCATGCCAATGTTGCCAGAGGAAATCTGTATTACGACCGCAGAGATATGGCACGATGATATTCACTCTACTGCTTGCAGGAGGTGATGATTCATGCAGGAAGAAGTTGAAAACAGGACGATAAATCTGGCAATCAGCACGACAAGGCTGACTGCTCGAAGTATCATTGCCGGTATTCGCAAATATTTGCAGCACCGGGAAAAGGTCAAGGCGAGAAAAGGAACCAGAGATACGGCGGTTCACGGAAAACAGTCCGTGAAACAGCTGCTGGGACAGAATCAGGGTGCCACCAATGTGGAAATTGATAAGGATGGCATCCGGGATTTTGAAAGGCTCGCCAGGAAATACGGTGTGGACTTTGCCGTAAGAAAAGACAAGTCTGTTGATCCTCCCCGTTATCTTGTCTTTGTCCGTTCCAAGGACGCAGATGCCCTGGATGCTATCTGTAAGGAACATCAGGCAAGGTCATTGACGAAGGATAAGAAACCGAGCGTTCTGGCACAGCTGAAGAAGTTCAAAGAGATGGTAGCAGCTATCCCCAGGAAGGTTCGGGAAAAGAAACAGGAGCGTGATTTGTGATGAACAGAATCAATTTGAAAAAGCTCCTGATTCTGAACATCCCGTATATTCTGGTGGGATTGTTTGCAACGAATCTTGGAGAAGCATGGCGGTTGGCTGAGGGTGCAGATTCTTCTGCAAAAATCCTCAGCTTTTTTTATGTCCTTCCGGTTGCTCTGGGCAATCCACTTCCCAGCTTTTACCCGCTGGATTTGCTGGTGGGAATTGCCTGTGGCGCAGGGCTTCGGCTTGCGGTTTATCTGAAAAGCAAAAACGCCAAGAAGTACCGGCACAATGTGGAGTATGGTTCTGCCCGTTGGGGTACAGCCAAAGACATTGAGCCGTTCACCGCTCCGAAGTTTGAGGACAACATCATCCTGACGAAAACGGAACGGCTGATGATGTCCAACCGACCGAAGAATCCTGCCAATGCCAGAAACAAAAATGTTTTGATTATCGGAGGTTCAGGTTCAGGAAAAACAAGGTTCTGGCTGAAACCGAATCTTCTCCAGATGCACTCCAGCTATGTGGTTACAGACCCGAAAGGCAGCATTGTCATCGAGTGCGGCAATGCTTTGTTGAAGCATGGCTATAACATCAAGATTTTCAACACCATCAACTTTAGAAAGTCGATGCACTACAATCCATTCGCCTATATCCATTCAGAAAAAGACATCCTGAAGCTGGTGACGACATTGATTGCCAATACCAAAGGCGACGGGAAAGCCGGTGACGAGTTCTGGACGAAAGCAGAAACCCTTCTGTATTGCGCTCTGATTGGCTATATCCACTATGAAGCACCGGTAGAGGAACAGAACTTCTCCACTCTGATTGAGTTCTTAAACGCAATGGAGGTGCGTGAGGACGATGAGGAGTTCCAGAATCCGGTTGACCTGATGTTTGAAGCTCTGGAAAAGAAAAAGCCAAATCATTTTGCGGTTCGTCAGTACAAGAAGTACAAGCTGGCTGCCGGTAAAACGGCAAAGAGTATTCTGATTTCCTGCGGTGCGAGACTTGCTCCCTTCGATATTCAGGAAGTCCGGGACATTACAGCCTATGACGAATTGCAGTTAGATACCCTCGGAGACAAGAAAACAGCACTGTTCCTGATTATGTCGGATACGGATGCGACTTTTAATTTCCTGATCTCCATGATTTATACCCAGCTGTTCAATCTGCTTTGTGAGAAAGCAGATGATGTGTACGGCGGCAGACTTCCGGTTCATGTGCGCTGTCTGATTGACGAAGCGGCAAATATCGGTCAGATTCCCAATCTGGAAAAGCTGGTTGCGACCATCCGGAGTCGTGAAATATCTGCCTGTCTCGTCCTTCAGGCACAGTCTCAGCTGAAAGCCATTTATAAGGACAATTCAGACACCATCATTGGCAACATGGATTCCCGTATTTTCCTCGGCGGTTCTGAGCCGACCACGCTGAAAGAGTTGAATCAGGCACTTGGAAAAGAGACCATCGACACCTACAACACTTCAAATACCAGAGGCAACAGCCCATCCTACGGCATGAATTATCAGAAGCTGGGGAAAGACCTTGCTACTGTGGATGAGCTGGCAGTTCTGGATGGTGGTAAGTGCATCTTGCAGCTGCGTGGTGTGAGACCGTTTCTGTCTGACAAGTACGATCTGACACAGCATCCGAACTATAAGTACACATCAGACTACGACAAAAAGAATGAGTTCAACATCGAACAGTTTCTGAGTCGTAGATTGAAATTAAAGGCAGGTGATGAATTTGTAGTAGTCGATGCCGATTAAAGGAGGGTCTTAATGGAAAAAACTCCCCAATTCAATATTGAGGAAACATTCTGTGAATACCTGTCCAAGTATTAAAGAGGTTCCAACAATCCGGTTTCAAGTAAAACGCTTGAAGCCGTTTTTCATGTAAAAGGGTCAGAAATCAGAAGAATCGTCAATTCCCTGCGAAGCAAAGGTGAACCTATTTGCAGCAATTATGATGGCTACTTCTATGCGGATAATCAGCATGAAATCAGTGCAACGATTGCCCAACTGACAAGCCGTATCCAGAAGATTGCGAAAGCAAGGGATGGCTTGGTGAATCGCACCGGCAAAGATGATTGACCCTATTTCCCTTGAAAGGTGGTGGTGATAGATATGATTGCAGTTGAATAGTCTCGTTGTCTCTGCCCTCCGACCGGTTCTCCGGTATTGTGGAGGGCTTTTTTCATTTCAAAATCCATTTCAAATATCAGGAGGAAACGTATATGGCATTTTTCAACAGCGCAGTAACCGTTCTTCAGACCCTCGTGATTGCTCTTGGCGCAGGTCTCGGCATCTGGGGTGCAATCAACCTGCTTGAAGGCTACGGCAACGACAACCCCGGCGCAAAGTCCCAGGGCATGAAGCAGCTCATGGCTGGTGGCGGTGTCGCTCTCATCGGTACTACCCTTGTACCTCTGCTCTCCGGTCTCTTCGGCTAATCAGCCGCTGGAAGCTCAAGAACCAATCAATCACGGGTTGGGATAGAAGCTCCCAACCCTATTTTCTATCAAGGAGGAAAAATATATGGCATTTTTCAACAGTGCAGTAACCGTTCTTCAGACCCTCGTTATCGCTCTCGGCGCAGGTCTCGGCATCTGGGGAGCCATCAACCTGCTCGAAGGCTACGGCAACGACAACCCCGGCGCAAAGTCTCAGGGTATGAAGCAGCTCATGGCAGGCGGCGGTGTCGCCCTCATCGGAACTACTCTTGTACCCTTGCTTTCCGGTCTCTTTGGTTAATCCGTAAAAAAGGAGGTAATCGCCTTTGGACAGCATACTCCAACAGATAACAGACTGGCTGAAAGAAATGCTCGTTTCAGGCATCATGGGAAATCTGTCGGGGATGTTTGAGTCCGTCAACAACCAGGTTGGCGAGATAGCAACCTCCGTTGGCATGACCCCGGCGAATTTCTCGCCGGGTGTCTTTGCCATGGTACGCAACATCTCCGAGTCAGTGATTATCCCGATAGCAGGCTTGATACTGACATTTATCGCCTGTTACGAGCTGATTCAAATGATTATTGACCACAACAATCTGGCGAATTTTGAGACATGGATTTTTTTCAAGTGGGTGTTCAAGACCTTCGTTGCGGTCATGTTAATCACAAACACATTCAATATCACAATGGCTGTGTTCGATGTGGCACAGCACGTTATCAATGCCAGCGCCGGTATCATTGCGGGAGACACAGCCATAGATGCGGCAGCGCTGGAAACGATGGAAGATACGCTGATGGCAATGGATCTCGGTCCGCTATTAGGGCTGTTCCTGCAATCCCTGATTGTTCAGGTCACAATGTCGGCATTGGCAATCGTGATCTTCGTTATTGTTTACGGACGAATGATTGAGATTTATCTCATGGTCAGCCTTGCTCCGATTCCTTTTGCTACCTTCGGGAACAGAGAACAGAGCAGCGTTGGACAGAACTATCTGAGGTCACTTTTTGCAATCGGGTTCCAGGGGTTCCTGATTATGATCTGTGTCGGCATCTATGCGGTGCTGGTGCAGTCGGTCGCTTTCAGCGAGGACATTATCGCTTCTATCTGGGGTGTCATGGGATACACGGTTCTTCTGTGCTTCACCCTCTTTAAGACCGGTTCTCTTGCAAAGGGCGTGTTCTCTGCCCACTAAGGAAGGAGGTTTTTCGTGGCAGCATATATCCCCGTACCCCGTGACCTGACGAGGGTAAAAACAAAGGTGTTCTTCAATCTGACAAAACGACAGCTGATCTGTTTCGGCTCTGCGGCACTCATTGGGGTGCCGATTTTCTTTTTGGTCAAAGGAACAGGAAATGTAAGCCTTGCGGCACTGACCATGATGATTGTCATGCTTCCCCTGTTCTTTCTGGCTATGTACGAAAAGGACGGTCAGCCGCTGGAAGTCATTGCAGGACATTTCATTCAGGCAAAATTTATTCGTCCCAAGGTTCGACCTTATCAGACGAACAACTATTACGACGCTCTGGTGCGTCAATATCAACTTGAAAAGGAGGTTGAGCGAATTGTTTTTCAAGAAGAAACCGCAGGCAAGGGAAATAAAAATGCCTGCAAATCTGAATCGAAAGCAGCAGAGAGAAATTAAGGCTGTTGTAGAACGGGCAAAGAAAGACAATGGGATTCCCCAGACCGCCCAGCAGTCCATTCCCTTTCAGAGGATGTTCCCGGACGGTATCTGCCGGGTCACAGACAGCTACTACACCAAGACCATTCAGTTTCAGGACATCAACTATCAGCTGGCACAGCAGGAGGATAAAACCGCCATTTTCGATGAGTGGTGCAGTTTCCTGAATTTCTTCGACAGCTCTGTTCAGTTTGAGCTGTCCTTTATGAACATGAGTACCGATGCGGAGAGCTTTGAAAAGAGCATCCGTATCCCGTTCCGAAAGGACAGCTTCAATGCTTCCCGTGCCGAGTACAGTCAGATCCTGAAAAAGCAGCTTTCTCAGGGCAATAACGGTCTGACCAAGACCAAATACCTGACCTTCGGCATCGAAGCAGAGTCCATGCGTCAGGCAAAACCGAGACTGAACCATATCGAAAATGACCTGCTCAACAACTTCCGCCGTTTGGGTGTGATGGCATCCACGATGAATGGCAAGGAACGGCTTCGTCTGATGCACTCCATGTTCCACATGGGTGACAATGATAAGTTCTTCTTTGACTGGAAGTATCTTGTGGAGTCCGGGCTGTCCGTAAAGGACTTTATTGCGCCGACAGCGTTTGCCTTTAAGAACAGCCGTACCTTCCAGATGGGCAGCATCTACGGTTCAATGTCCTATCTGCAAATTATCGCTTCTGACCTTTCCGACCGGATGCTGGCTGATTTTCTGGATATGGAGTCCAGCCAGATCGTGACCATGCACATCCAGTCGGTAGACCAGACGGCGGCCATCAAGACCATCAAGCGAACCATCACGGAGCTTGACCGTTCCAAGATCGAGGAGCAGAAAAAAGCAGTCCGTTCCGGTTATGACATGGACATTATTCCTTCTGACCTTGCCACCTACGGCAAAGATGCAAAAGCACTTCTGAAAGAATTGCAGAGCCAGAACGAGCGAATGTTCATGGTGACATTTCTTGTGATGAACACCGGCCGCACCGAACAGGAGCTGGAAAACAATGTGTTCCAGGCACAGAGTATCGCCCAGAAGCACAACTGCAACCTGCGCCGACTGGATTTTCAGCAGGAACAGGGATTGATGAGCAGTCTGCCGCTGGCACAGAATCTGATCGAGATTCGTCGTGGCCTGACGACCAGTTCCACGGCTATTTTTGTGCCGTTCACCACACAGGAACTGTTCCAGAATGGTGCCGAAAGTCTGTATTACGGTCTGAATGCCTTGTCCAACAACCTGATTATGGTGGACAGAAAGAAGCTGAAGAATCCCAATGGGCTTATCCTTGGTACGCCTGGTTCCGGTAAGTCCTTTTCCGCAAAGCGTGAGATCACCAATGCGTTCCTCGTGACGGATGATGACATTATCATCTGCGACCCGGAAGCAGAATATGCGGCGCTGGTTCACAAGTTTGAAGGTCAGGTAATCAAGATCAGTTCTTCCAGTACCAACTATATCAATCCCATGGACATCAATATCAACTACTCTGAGGATGATAACCCTGTTGCCCTGAAAGCAGACTTCATTCTTTCCCTCTGCGAGTTGATCATGGGAAGTAAGGACGGCTTGCAGCCCATTGAAAAGACAGTTATTGACCGTTGTGTGCATCAGATTTACCAGAGATATTTTGACAATCCGGTTCCTGAAAATATGCCTGTCCTTGAGGACTTGTATAACGCACTTCTCAAACAGGACGAGAAAGAAGCCCATCATGTGGCGACTGCACTGGAAATCTATGTGAAGGGTTCTTTGAAGCTGTTCAACAATCGAACCAATGTGGACATCAATAACCGTCTGGTCTGCTATGACATCAAGGAGCTGGGCAATCAGCTGAAGAAAATCGGTATGCTGATTGTTCAGGATCAGGTTTGGGGGCGTGTGACAGCCAACCGAAGTGCCGGTAAATCCACCAGATACTACATTGACGAGTTCCATCTGCTTCTGAAGGAGGAGCAGACAGCAACCTATTCCGTAGAAATCTGGAAGCGATTCCGTAAATGGGGCGGCCTGCCCACCGGCATCACGCAGAATGTCAAAGACCTGCTTCGTTCCCCTGAGATTGCCAATATCCTCGAAAACTCTGACTTCATTTATATGCTGAATCAGGCAAGCGAAGACAGAGGGATTCTGGCGAAGCGTCTGAATATCTCTCCCCACCAGCTGTCCTATGTGACCAATTCCGGTGAGGGCGAAGGACTCCTGTTCTATGGCAATGTAATCCTGCCGTTTATTGACCGGTTCCCGACCGATACGGAACTCTACCGCATTATGACCACGAAGCTGAATGAGGTGGTGGCAACAAAGGAGGCGTAAGGCATGGCGAAGAAACCGACACGACTCCGTTTCACCGAAGATGACCTTGCGGATTCTAAAGTGAAGAAGGCTGCTGACCGTGCGGATAAGGCGGCTGATAAAGCAGAAAAAGCGGTAGATAAGCTGGCTTCCAAAAAGAAGGCAACCAAACTACGTCAGGAAACGGATGCTGCCGGTTCCCGGAAGGCAAAGCTCCGTTTCGGCAAGGCGGACAACAGCGTGGCTGTGGATCGCCCATCTTCGGCAAAACAGCTTGCCACCCGCGGTACGGCTGTGACACTCACATCCAAGGTGCATCGGGCGGTATCGGAGTATGAAGATGATAATGTCGGTATTCAGTCCGCACAGGAAACGACAAAAGCAGTGGAATCCACTGCCTACACCGTCGATCACGCCATCTACAGCCACAAACTGAAAGCCCATGATAAGGCTGATAAGCTGGTGCAAAAGTCAGATAAAGCCAATGTGGATGCCCTTTATGAGAAGTTCAAGAAGGACAATCCCGATGCCGGTTCCAACCCGTTTTCCCGCTGGCGGCAGAAACAGGCAATCAAGAAAGAATATGCAGCTGCCAAAGCCGGTAACAGCACGGCAAAGACAACAGCTGCCAAGGGTGCGGAAAAAGCAGCCCAGGGAGCCAAGACAATCGCAGAAAGAGTCACGGAGTTTTGCACCACGCACTCCAAAGTCATTCTGCTTGTTCTGGTGGCGGGACTGCTTTTTATGGTTATCTCCAGTATGTTTTCCTCTTGTGCTGCCCTGTTTCAGGGCGGGACGCAGGTGATTCTGGGGACTTCCTTTACTGCCGAGGACGAGGACATCATCGGGGCGGACAATGATTATAAGGCGCTGGAAGCTGCCCTGAGAAATCAGATCAACAACATCGAGCGCACTCACAGCGGTTACGATGAATACCGTTATGACCTTGATGAGATCAACCACAATCCCTATGAGCTGGCGGCATATCTGACGGTGAAGTTTGAGGATTACACCCGTGAGGAAGTGCAAAGCACTCTGCGGTGGCTGTTCGATCAGCAGTATGAGCTGATTTTGACAGAAGAAGTGGAAATCCGAACCCGCACAGAGACCCGTACCGGCACCTCGACATCCACAGATCCGGAAACCGGCGAGACTACGACAGAGGAATATGAGTACGAAGTTGAGGTTGAGTATGAGTATTATATCCTGAATGTGAAGCTGGTAAACAAGGGCTTGAACCGTGTAATCGGAAGCTCCGGTCTGACAGAGGATGAAATGGAGCGATACCGTATTCTCCTCCAGACAAGCGGGAACCGCCCGGACATCTTCGGGGACGACATCTATGCAGTCACCGGCGAATACACCGACTACGACATTCCGGGCGAAGCTCTGACGGATACCCGATTTGCCAACATGATCCGGGAAGCTGAGAAGTATCTGGGATACCCGTATGTCTGGGGTGGAAGCAGCCCCTCCACTTCCTTTGACTGCTCCGGTTTTGTTTCGTGGGTCATCAATAACTGCGGCAACGGCTGGAGCGTTGGCAGATTGACCGCAAACGGTCTGATGGGTGTATGTGACATTATCCCCCGAAGCTCTGCAAAGCCGGGAGACCTTATCTTCTTCCAAGGCACCTATGATACCTCCGGTGCATCGCATGTTGGTATTTATGTCGGCAATGGGATGATGATTCACTGTGGAAACCCGATCTCTTATGCTTCGATTGAAACAAGTTACTGGCAACAGCATTTTTACTGCTTCGGCAGAATCCGAAATTAAGGAGGACATTCTATTGGGTGCCAAATTAGACAGAATCGGTGCAGACCTTGAGAAAGCCCGCAGGAAACGGGCTGAATGGGATGCCAGAGTAAAAGACCTGGAACGCAGATACCGTGAGGAGGAAAACTCCGAAATCCATGAGATGGTTCACGCTGCGAACCTGACCCCTGACCAGCTTTCTGAGCTGCTCCGTATGTTTGCTGCGGATATGGCTCCGAAGCCTGAGACAATCAACGCTATGAACGAGGAGGAGATGCAGAATGAAGATTAAAAGACTGTGTGCCGCTTTTCTGGCGGCTGTGCTTTGCATGAGCGTGTTTTCGACAACCGCTCTCGCCTATACGGATGAGACAGCGGCTTCCGGTATCGAAACCGTGGAAACTGCCCCTGCGGAAACCACGGAGCAGGAAACGGAAGAAGTACCGTACAGCGTATCTGTGGATGAAGATGGTACGGTGGTGTTCTCCTTCAATGGCGAGGACTGGAAGTATGATGCCGAGAAAACCGAGGACGATGGCATGGGAACCGGCAAGGTGGTCACGAACGGTTCCCGGCTGAATGTGCGTACCGGTGCAGGCATGAATTATGAGATCATCGACCAGCTTCGCCCCGGCGAGGAAGTAAAGGTGATCGGAGTTGATGGCGACTGGTATCAGATCACAGTTCCTGAAAAGAATGGCTATGTCCACAGCGACTATCTGGAGCTGATTGAGGAAGCCGAGCAGAACAGCGAAATGGATATGGCGCTGCTTATGATGTTCATGAATATGTTCATGCAGAATATGGACACCGGCGCAGATGCCAGTGAATCCGCCCTTACTCCTGATGGCAACCTGACTTTGGTTGATGATGTCTGCTCGCCTGACAAAACCGGCAAACAATTCATTACTGCGGTCACAAAGAACGGCAATTACTTTTATATCATCATCGACCGTGACGATGAAGGAAACGAGACGGTTCACTTCTTGAATCAGGTGGACGAAGCCGACCTTCTGATGCTGATGAGCGAGGAAGAAGCTGCCAAGTACACCGAGCCTGTGGTTGAGACCACTCCAGAACCGACCGAGACGGAACCGGAGCCTAAGGTCACAGAGCCTGCGCCTGAGGAGAAGCCTAAGACCAATATGCTTCCTGTGGTTCTGCTTGTTGTGGCTCTGATCGGCGGCGGTGGTTTCTTCGTCTTTAAGAAGATGCAGGGCAAGAAAAAGGAAAAAGAAGCTGCGAAGCCTGACCCTGATGCGGACTACGTTGACGATGACGAGGACTACGGCTATGTCGAGGAAGATGACGATGACGCTGACTTCATCGTAGATGATGAGGATAATGAACCTGTATAATAGCGAACAGGCATGATGCCTGGGGCAATCTTCGGATTGCCTTTACATAGCAAAGTCATAAATCTGTTACAACAAAGGATAAGATATATGATATAATCGTGTTAATATCATCAAGCGGTAATCCAAAACAAAGAAAATCAGCAATGTAAACTCTTGTTGCGGATATGTAAAGCCAATGTGGTGGTGGAATATCGTGATTTTAGATACAATGAAATCACCAAAGCAAAGGAGGATTTCATATGAAACTTTCAGATAAGATTATCGGGCTGAGAAAGTCCAATGGAATGTCTCAGGAAGATCTGGCTGAAAAGTTGGATGTTTCAAGACAGGCTATCTCTCGTTGGGAGTCGGGAACTGCAATGCCCGATGCCAATAATATTCTTCAACTTAGCAAGTTGTTTGGTGTTACAACCGACTACTTGTTGAACGATGATTATCAGAGTGACAATGATTTGCCTAAAGTGAAAGAGGTACAGAATGATAACCTTGGACAAATCATGGTTTATTTAGTGACACTTGAAGTGATGGTGTTGCTGATACAGTTTATGACGACTGTGATTCTTCAAAATGTGTTTTTTGGATTTTTGAGTTTCTTGCCTTTTGTCGCAGCAATCGGTGGCTTTGAATATGCGTATCAAAAGAAAGCATCCAGTGCCACGGAGAAAACAAAGAACTTCCGCAAAAAGTTCTATAAAATTTCTGCATGGTTGGGGCTTTATTTCCCGATTAGATTTATTGTAAGTGTTGCAGCAAGATTCTACCCTCGTCCGTATAATGTTTTAGTTTTAGAGGTTATTATTTTGGCGATATATATTGCGGCGGCAACTTGCGTTAATCTTTCAATCGACAAGAGTTATTTACCAAAAGAATAAAGGTTCAATACATAGCAGTCATGCACTACGGTGTGTGGCTGCTTATTTTTTTGAGAAAGGAGCAGATGCAAATGAAATTAGTATTGGCTGAGAAACCCTCAGTCGCTCAGAGCCTTGCAAAAGTACTGGGCGTAACCAACCGTCAGGACGGATACCTGGAGGGTAACGGTTACATCGTCAGCTGGTGTGTCGGTCATCTGGTAGAACTGGCACAGCCTGAAGCCTATGATGAACGATATGGAAAGTGGACGTATGGCGACCTGCCTATTCTTCCCGATGACTGGAAGTATGAAGTGTCCGCAGGAACCCGAAAGCAGTTCGGTATTCTAAAAAAGCTCATGGCCAGAGATGATGTTGTAAGCCTTGTGTGTGCAACGGATGCCGGTCGTGAGGGTGAATTGATCTTCCGTCTGGTCTATCATCAGTGCCACTGCAAGAAACCCTTTGAACGCCTGTGGATCTCCTCAATGGAGGATTCCGCAATCATGGAGGGCTTTGAAAATCTCAAGCCCGGAACTGAATACGATGCTTTGTATGAAGCAGCCCTGTGTCGAGAGCGAGCCGACTGGATTGTTGGTATTAACGCTACTCGACTTTTTTCGACCCTTTGTGGGCAGACCCTGAATGTTGGTCGAGTCATGACTCCCACCCTTGCAATGGCAGTCATGCGTGAAGCTGCCATTGCCGGTTTCAAACCGGAACCCTTTTACACGGTTCAGATTGATCTGGGTGGATTTACGGCAGTAAGTGAACGCTTCAAAAAGAAGTCGGATGCCGAAGCAGTCAGCAGAGATTGCTCTGCCGCTGTGGTCACAAAGGCCGAACGCAAGGAGAAAAGTGAAAAGCCGCCTGCGCTCTATGATCTGACCAGTTTGCAGAGAGATGCCAACCGTGTGCTGGGCTATACGGCACAGCAGACCTTGGATTACACCCAGAATCTCTATGAAAAGAAACTGGTCACTTATCCCCGAACCGACAGCAGATACCTGACAGACGATATGGCACACAATCTGCCAGATCTCGTAAATCTGGCTTTCCACACATTCCCCGTAGATGGTGTGGATAATGTACCCGTTTATGCAGAGCAGGTTGTGAATAACAAAAAGGTCACAGACCACCATGCCATTATCCCTACCAGAGAATTGCAAAAATGCAATCTGAATGAGCTTCCTAAGGGCGAGCTTGCAATTTTGCAGTTGATTTCCACCCGCCTTTTCGTGGCTGTGGGAGATCCGCACCGATACGCAGAGACAGTCATTGAACTGGACTGCGGTGGAACAGCGTTCTCTGCCAAGGGAAAAACCATCCTGCATGACGGATGGAAAGCACTTGCCAGAAAAAGTGATTCGACAAAATCTGACGAGAAGGAACAGGCACTTCCTTCCGTTTCCGTTGGCGATGAGATGGCTGTGATCAGCACGGAGATTAAGGAGGGAAAAACCTCTCCTCCGAAGCACTACACCGAAGATACGCTCCTGCAGAGCATGGAAACTGCCGGGGCGGACGAGATGCCCGATGAGGTGGAGCGTAAAGGTCTGGGAACCCCTGCGACCCGTGCCGGTATCATCGAAAAACTGGTGCGTATCGGTTTTCTGGAACGGAAAGGCGATAAGAAAACCAAGCATCTGATTCCTACCCACAAGGGTACGGCTCTGGTAACAGTCATGCCCGAACAGATTCAGTCCCCGTCTATGACAGCGGATTGGGAGGAAAAGCTGTTGCTCATCGAGAAGGGCAAATATGCCAGCGAGGATTTTATGGACGAGATCAAAGATGTGATTGCTGGTCTGATTCGGAATTACGAGGTCATTCAGGACTCTGAAGTTCTGATGTCAAAGGAAAGCAATGCCGTGGGGAAATGCCCTGTCTGCGGCAGTTCTGTAGAAGAAAAGGCGAAAGCATTTTTCTGTTCTAACCGAAGCTGCAAGTTCGCCCTCTGGAAAAACAACCGTTATTTTGAGAGTATCGGCAAGAGCATGACCAGTGCCACGGCACAGAAACTGCTTGGCTCTGGGAAAATCAAACTGAAAGGCTGTAAATCAGCTAAGACCGGAAACACCTTTGATGCCACGGTCTATATGGAGGTATTCGAGGACGGAAAGACCAGGTTTAACATGGAATTTGATAACGGAGGAAAACGCAAATGAGGAATGAGTATAACCCGGACGGCAAGGACATCCGATTTATTGACAGCCACTATAAGGACTTGTTTCGTATTCCTGACGGTGGCTGTGTCCAGATTCACTATCCCGATGAAACTGTCGTGAAACCCTGCAAATTCATCGACGAGTACCATACCCAGGTTGGTTACAATGTGTTCCACATCTGCCAGTTCGCAGAAATCATGGAGCGTAACGGCGCAACCTATATGGCAGAGCCTGAAATCATGGGTGATGAAGCGGCATGGAAAGTTGGGCGTGACAGAATCCTGGCGGTGCAGACCTGTGAGGATGGCTACGATTACACTCTGTTGGATGAGAACTACAACGAGATAGATGGTGGTCAGCTGGATAACCCGGATTTAACTATGATCGAAGCCAGAAAAGAAATTCTGGAATCCTTTGGCCTGGAACGCAGGGAGCTTCGTGTCATGGTCTATGAGGATGTGATGGAGCAGGCTTTTGAGGTTGGCAGGCAGGCGGTTGTGGTGAACGACCCTATTGTAGAGCTTGCGTTAAAGCTCGACCGTTTTGCCGAGAACTTCGACCCCTATGAATATATGGATCAGGTCGATGATGTGCAGGCGCATATCCAGAAAATCAAGACAGACCTTGCCGCCGGCAATACTGCACTATACCGTGAGTTTCTGGATACGGCTATTGCGGAGTCCCGTGAGGAAACTGCCGTAGAGGTTGCCAAGGTGCTGAGAAGTCAGCTGGATAAGATCGACCCGCCCAAGCGTGAGTCGGTCATGGAAAAGCTGGCACAGGCGGCAGAAAAGACTGCCCCTGCAACGCCCTCGCATAAGTACAAGGAACCGCAACGATAAGGAGGTCGCCTATGAAAATTGAAAAATGGGATGATATTCATGGAAATACCACTTCCGATGACAGAATGGTAGCGTTTCTGGAAAGCTCCACGGACTCTTACGCAGTCCTTCAGCTGAAGCGCATTGACGAGACCGACGAGTTTCGCTTCATGCCGTATTGGCACATTCAGAAACTGGAAAACCAGCCGACCATTGACCATTATGAGGTGGTTTACAATGGTCCGATTGAGCAGTCCGCCGGTGCTGCAGAGCAGCTGGAAGCTCTTTATACCAGGTTCAATATTGACCACCCGGAGGACTTCCGTGGTCACAGTATGTCGGTCAGCGACATCGTGGCGCTCAAGGTCGCCGGTGAAGTATCCTGTTATTACGTTGATGCCTTCGGTTTCGTGGAGCTTCAGAACTTTATGAAACCCGAAAACTATCTGAAAAACGCAGAGATGGCTATGGAGGACGACTATGGGATGTTGGATGGCATCATTAACAATGGGAAAGCTCCCGCTGCGGAAGAACGCCCTTCCGTGTTGGAACAGCTGAAAGAAATGTCGGTTTTCGATACACCCCATAAACCGCCCAGAAGCCACCCGGAAAGGGATATGGAATGATGAATTTCACACGAGATGAACGGAACTTGATGATGCTTTACAGCCCCGGCACAAGGTCGGGGCTGTGTGAAGCTCTCTTGCAGATGAAGGAGCAGCTTTCCGAGGAGGAAGCCGAGCTTTGTGCCTTGGCTGATTCTGTTCTCAATAAGTTGTCCGGTATGGATGACGAGACTTTTGATAGGCTGAATCTTTATCCTGATTTTTAAGGATTGGAGGGAAATGATGAACGCAAAAGAGCGATTTTATTCCGGGTTGGCAAGAGAGACCATCGGAAAGATCACATCGAACAAGGATAGCTGGACTTCCTTTCTGGTAACGGTGTCCCGAAACTATGAGTTCACTTATCCGGAACAGGTGATGATTTATGCCCAGCGCCCCAATGCCACCTTCTGCAAGCCTTATGACGAGTGGAACGACGAGAAGTACCGCAGATATGTCAGACGAGGTTCCACCGGCATCGCACTGTTTGTGACCAACAGGGATAAGCCCTATCTGCGGTATGTATTCGATGTGGCTGATACTGGTGTCCGCCGTTCATCCCCTGAACTGAAACCTTGGGAAGTCACAGAGGAAAACCGTGCGTATGTGATGGAAGCTATGGAGCGTTCCTTTGGTGTCGCCGCAGATGGACTGTTGGAGGCGCAGCTGGAGGAGATTGCGCTGTCTCTTTCTGCGGAGTATTGGGAGGATTACAAGAAGCCGATCCTCGACATCGTTGCCAATAGCTTCCTTGAGGAGTATGATGAACTTAACATCGAAGTGGCTTTCAAGAGAGCGGTTGCAAACAGCGTATCCTATGCGATGTACTGCCGACTGGTTGAGAACCCTGACAACTACTTCGAGCATGAGGACTTCCTGAATGTCTTTGATTTTAACACCCGCCAGACGGTAAACACCCTCGGCACGGCAGTCAATGCAATCAGTTCACGGATGTTTCAGGAGATCGAGAAAGCGATTGGTGAATACGAGCAGAACAGAGCTGCTGAAAGGAGCGCAGATTATGAGCGAAATGACTTACAGACAGGCCGGGGATTACAGAATCCCGAACATCAGGTTGGAGAACGAGGAAACGAGACCTTTGGGCAAATATGGCAGGATGCGCAGAGCGTTTCTGGAGCAGAACAATCCGATGCTCCTGAACGACATGATTCTGACGGAGACCCTGTTCCCCCACCTGTGGGAGATCGAGGAGACGGCGAAAGCCAGAGTGGAACTTTTGATGAACCAGTACCTGAAGAACAACCCGGCACCGGAGAAAGAGACGGATCAGCGGGGCTGGGCAAGACACATGAGCAGCCTGAAAGCGCAGGCGGAGGAAATCGTGATGACGGAGCTTATCAACAGCTGAGTCTGAACCTGTTCCTCTCCGAACACGAACAAATCAGTTTTATCGACGAAGCAGAGAGCCGAAAGCCCTCTGCTTTTTCTTTTTCTCAGGAAGAAATCGACCACTTTCTCCTGCTTGGCAGCAATACCGATGATGCCCGGAAAATCGTTGCTCTGGAGTATATGAAGCAAAAACCTGTGGAAGAAATTGTCCCGGCTCTGAAGCGGGTTTATCACGGCGGTTTCGGTCTGAAAGAGGACAGCGGCAATATTTCCGCATGGTATGCCGGGGACGGGATTCATCTTGCCAAAGGTTCCTCTGCCATTGACAGCCCCAGGGCGCAGATCATTCCATGGGAGGATGCCGCAAAGCGGATTGGAGAGCTGCTGGAAAACGGGCGGTACGCTACCAATGTGGAACTGGTGGAAGCCCCCGGCTTTGAGCGTGAAAAAATCGCTCAGTCCATTTGGTATCTCTACCATGACCTTTCTGATGAAGCAAAGGCAATGGGATTCTTCCCTACTTTGTCGGAAATCCGCAGCAATGGTTTTCCGGAAGAAACCGCATGGCTGGCAGAACAGCTCAAACAGCCTGAGTTTTTAACGGCAATGAAAGAGGAGTATCGTGGGTTTATGATTGCCCATGATGCCGACCATTCTCTGCTTCGTTTCCACTATCACAAGCTGGATGGCATTGAAAAGCGGTTGAATGAACTGGATGCCCCTGTCAGGGAATATCAGAGCGATATGATGCAGATGCCCCTTGTCCGTCAGTTTATTACGGATGATGAGGTCAATGCAGACCTGACCCGTGGCAGCGGCTTTGCCGGTGGAAAGCGCCGTATCTATGAATACTGGCAGGAAAATCATTCTGTTAAGGACAAAGCCGAGTTTTTGAAGCATGAATACGGCACCGGCGGTCATTCCCATGCCTGTTCCGGTGCGACACACAGCGGTCAGGATCACGATGCCAAGGGCGTTCGCTACACCAAAAGCGGCTGCGATAAGGTGCAGATGTCCTGGACACAGGTAGCACAGAGAATTGACGCTCTGATGAAAAAAGGTCGCTTTCTTACCCCTGAGGAAGAAGCTGAGCGGCAGGCAATCGAAGATGCCAGAACAAATCCTCTGGAAGATGTTTATGAGCGTTTCGCTGTGGTTGATACCGAGGATGGCGAGTATGCCATCTGGGATGAGCAGACCGGAACCTATTATGTAGACCATGAGGGTGTTACGGAATACTTTGACGATGAGTGGCTTGCCAATGACTACCTGGAGGAAGTCCGTCAGACTGTGGGGGCTATGGAAGCATTACAGTCCGAAGATTCCGCAGAAAATATCGCAGAGCCGGTTGAAGAAACACCGGCGTGGAATTATCAGGTTGGCGATACGGTCTATCTGGACGATACCGCTTTTCTGGTCGAGCAGATCACCGACCGGGAAGTGCAGCTGAGAGACCCCTCTCTACTTTATCCGATCTTCCGTGCGGAAAGCCGTGAGAACTTTGAAAAAATGCTTTCTCAGGACGAAAGAAACCATGCGGTAAGGGGTGATGCCTATACCGAAGAAAACTCCGTTACAGAGGAAATTCAGGGCGAAATCAGCACCGAAACAGTACAGCCTGAACGTCGTTATCTGGTTGCCGCTTATCATCACTTTGAAAACGGCTTCGATGATAAACTGGACTACTATACTCTGGAAGAAGCGGAAAAAGCTGCCCAGGGCTATGTAGACGGAACCATGGAGGATGATGGGTTCAAGTATGACGGTGCTGCCGTTTACGATCAGCAGGAGCATAAGTGCATCCGTATCTACGGTGACTATCCTGATGAAAAGGCACACGCACAGGTCTATGGCATTGCCGAACCGGTACAGCCGGAACATTTCATTGACCATTTCTATGTGGCAGAGGACATCCAGAAGCGTGGTGCGCTGGACATTAAGCAATACAGTTCCTTTGAAGATGCCCTGAGAGCCTACCACTCCCTCCCTTCCACCCAGGTTAAAGCTCTGGGCGCAATGAATACCGGGCGACCGTTACCGGGCAGTCTTGACCTCATTCATTGCAGGGACGGTCAGGACACGATTGTTCAGGACTACACCAAGGTGGACGGCTGGCAGAATCCTGAGGTCATGGACATCATCGCTCAGATTGAGCAGTCCCTCGCAACCAGAGAAGTCCCTCCTGTTCCTGCGGTGAACTTCCACATCACGGATGACCACATCGGTGAAGGTGGACCGAAGCAGAAGTTCGCAAGAAATATGGAAGCCATCAAGACACTGTTCCAGCTGGAGAGTGAGAGCCGAAACGCTACTGCCGAAGAACAGGAAATCTTGTCGAATTATGTCGGCTGGGGCGGTCTGGCAGATGCCTTTGACCCTGATAAGGGAAATTGGGCGCAGGAGTACACCACTCTGAAGAATCTGCTGTCTGATGACGAGTATGCTGCGGCAAGAGCTTCGACGCTGAATGCCCACTATACCAGTCCTACGGTCATTCGCTCCATCTACGATGCAGTCGGGCAGATGGGCTTTGAGACCGGCAACATTCTGGAACCTGCCATGGGTATCGGTAACTTCTTCGGTATGCTGCCCCCTGAGATGCAGAGCAGCCGCCTTTACGGTGTGGAACTGGATTCCATCACCGGCAGGATTGCACAGAAGCTCTATCCCAACGCAGAAATCAAAGTCGCCGGTTTTGAAACGACAGACCGCAGAGACTTCTATGATCTGGCTGTGGGTAATGTTCCTTTTGGTAACTACAAGGTATCGGATAAGCCCTACGACAAGCTGGGATTTTCTATTCACAACTATTTCTTCGCCAAAGCTCTGGATCAGGTTCGTCCCGGCGGTGTGGTCGCTTTTGTGACAAGCCGTTATACCATGGATTCCAAGAACTCGGATGCAAGGCGGTATCTGGCACAGAGGGCGGAACTGCTTGGTGCCATTCGTCTGCCAAACGATGCCTTTAAGAAGAACGCAGGCACGGAAGTCGTGTCCGACATCATCTTCCTGCAAAAGCGTGACCATCCGATTGACATCGTTCCTGATTGGGTGCATCTGAACCGTACCGAAGAAGGACACACCATGAACAGCTACTTTGTAGACCACCCGGAAATGGTTCTGGGCGATACGGTTCTGGAAAGTACCCCTTACGGCAAGGATGATATTACCGTCCGTCCGATTCCGGGTGCGGAGCTGTCCGATCTTCTGAAAGAGGCGGTTTCCCACATTCAGGGAACCTATCAGGCCGTGGAGCTGCCGGTTGAAAACAGCAAGGGCAAGGAAGCGGAAACCATTCCAGCTACTCCAGATGTAAAGAACTATTCCTATGCCGTAGTGGACGGCGAAGTGTACTTCCGTGAGAACTCCATCATGCGCCATGTGGAGCTGAACGAGAAAGCAAAAGACCGTGTGAAAGGCATGGTGGAACTCCGTGGTATCGTCAATGAGCTGATCGAATATCAGCTGGAGGATTACCCGGATGAGATGATTTCTCAGAAGCAGGCAGAACTGAATGATGCCTACGATGCGTTTACCGCAAAGAACGGTCTCATCAACAACCGTGCAAATGGGCAGGCTTTCTCTGATGATTCCTCCTATTACCTTCTGTGTTCTCTGGAAAATGTGGATGAGGACGGCAACTTAAAGAGCAAGGCGGATATGTTCACCAAGAGAACGATCAAGCAGGAACGCAGAGTGACCAGCGTGGATACCCCATCGGAAGCTCTGGCAATCTCTATTGGTGAGCGTGGTAAAGTTGATCTTCCTTTCATGGCACAGCTCCTGGGAACCCCTGAGGACTATGAAGCCATTCAAACAGAGCTGCGTGGGGTGATCTTCAAAGACCCGATGGCACCTGATGATGTGGAAGCCGGTTGGCAGACTGCGGACGAATACCTTTCTGGTGATGTGAGAAGCAAGCTGCGTATCGCACAGATGGCGGCGAACCGTGATTCCGCTTTCAATATCAATGTGGAGGCACTGCAAAAGGCACAGCCGAAGGATTTGGATGCGTCTGAGATTGATGTCCGTCTGGGTGCCACATGGATTGATGCAGACTATATTCAGCAGTTCATGGAGGAAACCTTTGAGACCCCATACTACCTGCGCCGTTCCATTGAGGTGAAATTCTCCGAAATGACCGCAGAGTGGCGTATCAATGGGAAAAGCTCTCCCAGCTACAATGATGTGGCGGCGTATGTGACCTACGGTACTGACCGTGCCAATGCTTATCGCATTCTGGAAGAAACGCTGAACCTGAAAGACATTCGTATCTATGACACCATCGAAGATGCAGATGGCAAGCAGAAGCGTGTCCTGAATAAAAAGGAAACCACTCTGGCACAGCAGAAACAGCAGGCAATCAAGGATGCGTTTCAGGATTGGGTATGGAAAGACCCCCGCCGTCGTGAAGCACTGGTTACGAAGTACAATGAGCTTTTCAACTCCACCAGACCCCGTGAGTATGATGGCAGCCATATCCGCTTCGGCGGTATGAACCCGGACATTACCCTCCGTGAACATCAGAGAAATGCCATCGCCCATGTGCTTTACGGTGGAAATACCCTGCTCGCACACGAAGTTGGTGCGGGCAAAACCTTTGAAATGGCAGCATCCGCTATGGAGAGCAAACGACTTGGGCTGAGCCAGAAGTCCATGTTTGTGGTTCCGAACCACCTCACCTTGCAGTGGGCAAATGAGTTCCTCCACCTCTATCCGAGTGCCAAGCTCCTTGTTGCCACGAAGAAAGATTTTGAAACCGCAAACCGAAAGAAGTTCTGCGCCCGTATTGCAACCGGCGACTATGATGCCGTTATCATCGGTCACAGCCAGTTTGAGAAGATTCCGCTGTCTGCCGAGCGACAGGAACGGCAGCTGCAGGAACAGATTGATGAGATTGAGGGTACAATCGCAGAACTGAAATATCAGCGTGGCGAGAATTTTACCATCAAGCAGATGGAGAAAACCAGAAAATCTCTGGAAGCCAGACTGGATAAACTTCTCGCCGCCGACAGAAAGGATGATGTCATCACATTTGAACAGCTGGGCGTTGACCGGCTGTTTGTGGACGAGAGCCATGCCTTCAAAAATTTGTTCCTCTACACCAAAATGAGGAATGTGGCAGGTCTCTCCACCTCCGAAGCGCAGAAATCTTCGGATATGTTTATGAAATGCCGTTATATGGACGAGATCACTGGCGGTCGTGGCGTTATCTTCGCCACCGGCACTCCGGTCAGCAACTCCATGACCGAGCTTTACACGGTCATGCGCTATCTCCAGTACGGTACGCTCCAGAAGAAGAACCTGACCCACTTCGATTCCTGGGCATCCACCTTTGGCGAGACAACGACGGCCATTGAGCTGGCTCCTGAAGGAACCGGCTATCGTGCCAGAACCCGATTCGCCAAGTTCTTCAATCTTCCTGAACTGATGAATATGTTCAAGGAAGTAGCCGACATCAAGACCTCTGACCAGCTGCATCTTCCGGTTCCCGAAGCGAAATTTGAGACGGTTGTGGTGCAGCCCTCTGAGTATCAGAAGGATATGGTTGCATCTCTTTCCGAAAGAGCTGCGGATGTTCATGCCGGTATGATTGACCCTTCTGTGGACAATATGCTGAAGATTACCAGCGATGGGCGGAAGCTGGGGCTGGATCAGCGGCTGATGAACCCGCTGTTGCCGGATGACCCAAACAGCAAGCTCAATGCCTGTGTGGGAAATATCCTCCGCATTTGGCAGGACGGGCAAGCTGACAGGCTGACACAGCTGGTGTTCTGTGACCTCTCCACTCCGAAAAATGACGGCACCTTCAATGTCTATGACGACATCAAAACCAAGTTAATGGCAAACGGTGTACCTGCCGAGGAAGTCGCCTTTATTCACGATGCGGATACCGAAGCAAAAAAGAAAGAACTTTTTGCCAAGGTTCGTACCGGGCAGGTGCGTGTGCTGCTTGGCAGTACGCAGAAAATGGGCGCAGGAACCAATGTGCAGGACAAACTGGTGGCGGTTCATCATCTGGATGTGGGCTGGCGTCCGTCTGATATGACCCAGAGAAACGGTCGTATCATCCGTCAGGGCAACCAGAATAAAGAGGTTCAGGTCTATCAGTATGTGACCGAGGGAACCTTCGACGCATATTTGTACCAGACCCTGGAGAATAAGCAGAAATTTATCTCTCAGATCATGACCTCCAAATCTCCGGTTCGTTCCTGTGACGATGTGGATGAGCAGGCACTTTCCTATGCGGAGATCAAAGCATTATGTGCCGGTAATCCGCTCATCAAGGAAAAGATGGACTTGGATATTGATGTAGCAAGGCTGAAAGTGCTGAAAGCTGACCACCAGAGCCAGCAGTACCGCATGGAGGATAAGCTCCTGAAATACTTCCCGGCTGAGATTGAAAAGCAGACTGGCTATATCCATGGCTTTGAAGCGGACATCAAGATCGTGGAGGCACATCCGCAGATCTCCGAAGGATTCTGTGGTATGGAAATCATGGGCAGACATTATGCGGAAAAAGCCGATGCCGGTGAAATCATTCTTGCCGCCTGCAAGGAGACAAAAAGTGCTGATCCAGTTCCGCTGGGCAGTTACCGAGGATTCCAGATGGAGCTTTCCTATGACAGCTTCCGAAGTGAGTTTGACATCGTTCTGAAAGGGGCTATGAGCCACCGTGTAGCCCTTGGCACGGATGCCAGGGGAAATATCACCCGACTGGATAACGCACTTTCTGGCATTCCTGAGCGGCTGGAAAGAGCCAATGAACAGCTGACCAATCTCTACAATCAGCAGGAAGCGGCAAAAGCAGAACTTGGAAAACCATTCCCCCAGGAAGCGGAACTTGCGGCAAAAAGTCAGCGGCTTGCGGAGCTGGATGCGGCGCTGAATATGGAAGATACGGTGGAAAGCCGTGCTGAAAAAGGAGAAGCGGAACGCCCCTCTGTTCTGGCTGATCTGAAATCCAAGTCCGAGCATATCCCGCCTGCAAAACGCTCTGAGGGCTACGAGGAGGTGTTGTAATGGTAAAGCGTGACCAGGATGTTCATTTCCTGGCATCCAAGGAGGAAGTCGAGCGAATCCATCAGAAGATGGACGAGCTTGGTATCCGCAGTATGGGGGCATATCTGAGAAAAATGGCTCTGGACGGCTACTGTATCAATCTTGATTTGCAGGATGTGAAAGCAATGGTTTCGCTCCTGCGAATCTGCTCCAACAACCTGAACCAGTATGCAAAACGAGCCAATGAGACAGGCAGTATCTATGAAGCAGACATCAACGACCTGCAAGTGCGTCTGGAAGAAATCTGGATGGATATGAAAGAAGTCCTTGTCCGGCTGTCCTCCATCCAGTAATCCGATAATTTGTCGGGAAGTCGCAGCTTCGGCTGCGGCTTTACATAGGGAAAAACAACCGTGTTTAGCTGGTAGAATTATTCATATCCATGTGCTATAATCATGGCAAATAGCGAACCTGATAGTTCGACAAATTTGAATTGACCGAGCTCTTTAGCGCGAGGGATGCTTCTTGTCCGAAGGGCAAGAAGATGAAAACAAAACGAAAACAGACAACTTGAATTTTTAAGGAGAGCTGGACATGGTATTATTTGATAAATATAAGCAAAGTAAATTCAAGATAAAACCATTTGGAAAAGTAAAAAAAGAGGATATTGTCAGAATAGAAAAATTGTTTGATGTTATTCTACCAAATGATTACAAAAAATTCTTATCAAATTACAATGGCGGTACAGTTTTAAACAACAAATTTAATGAAATTCATTCAGATGAGATAAATGATAACATAAATGTTGACATTCTTTATGGTATTCATACTGGTAATTCAAACTCCGATATAGAGTATTGGACAAATGAATATGCAAAGGATTTACTTGAAAAAACAATCATCATTGGAGATAGCTTACAACATGGATTTATAGTTTTAATATGTGACGGTTCTAATGACGGTATTTATTACTACGATGATTCATATTACTTTGACGCCTCAAATGATGAAAGTAATGTTTATTTGATTGCAGAGACTTTTGAAGAGTTCTGGAAAGCGTTGAACAAATAATAAACTCCCAGTCTGTCGAACTGTGAATTTGAACTTGTCAAACCAGAATGAGGTAAATGTACTGTGAGGAGGAATTATGGTTGGATTTAATGTAAAGTATTATTGGTATCAAATAGGAAGTGGAGATTTTTTGTTTTCCTTTTTTTCAACGGTTGCGTACAATTTGGAAAATGAAAAATGGGGAAGTAAATTTCCGGTCATTATGAATGAATTGTATAATGGAGAATTAAAAAATACCAGTATTCCTATGGCAATAAAAGAATTAGAAAGCATAAAGCAAGGATTGGAGAAGTTACCACCTGATCAGGTGATATGGGATATAGAAAATTTAGCTGCTCAACCACCGTGGGGAACAAATATAAGTAGCGATATAACAAATTTATCAAATTATTTTGTAACAAGCGATGGAGAAGATTTTATAACAATTTTCAGTCATGCACTAGAAAAAGCAAATGAGCTAAATTATGGACTGAAAATATCGAGTATTTGATATTTATACAAATCCCAGTTTGTCGAACTGGAAACAGAATGAACGGGACGCATTGGTTCACAAATAGCCAGTGCGCCCTTTTTTATATTCAACGTCCTTTGGCTGTTACATAGGTGGTGACATCATTGCAGTTCGTCACTTCTCAATGTACAATATGGTCAAAAGAAAGGGGTTGTTCCTATGAAGATAGTATTGAAAGTATTGGCACTGCCGTTGTTGTTCATTGTAACTGTTGCTTGTATCCTGGGAAATTTGATCACCAACATTTCCTCTTATGTGATCGCTCTGTTGCTCCTGGTGATTGCAGGCTGCTCCATCTACTGCATCGTAAAGGCACTGTGGACTTCCCTGGCTATCCTTGCCGGTATGGGATTAGCGGCGATCCTTATAATCTTCCTGTTGGTATGGGCGGTTGTAAAACTTGAAACTTTGGGAAATCATATCAAGGAATTTATTTGTTATTAAGATGGGAGAAACGGATGGACAGAGGATTCATGGAGCATTACTTTGATGTTACTTTTAATGATGCCATCGGAGAGATTGCCGGAAATGATGAACGGTATGCAGAACTGCAAAGCGTGGCAGATGAAGCTGTTCATACTTTAGCTGGTATCGTGGGAAAATCAAATACAGCTCTTTGGGAACAATGCGAACACACCATAAACAGCCTGTATACCCTTCAGCTGCAACTGGTAAAACTGGCGTATCTGCGTGGTGCGGAGGATCGGGAAAAGATGCTGAGATAATTTTGAGGAAGTCACCTACGGGTGGCTTTTTCTTTTGGAAAGGATGTGATGTGAGTGGCGGCAACAAGACTGATTGCGCTCCATGTAAACAAAGGAAAAACGGTTGCCCAGTGTCTGGCTGACCGCACCGATTATTCACAAAATGCGTCAAAGACCAATGATGGTGAATTTATCAGTTCTTATGAGTGCGATCCTAAGACTGCTGATGAAGAATTTCTGCTTTCCAAACGGCAATATCAGCACATCACGGGTAGACAGCAGAAGAACAATATCATCGCTTATCAGATTCGCCAATCTTTTAAGCCCGGAGAAATAACACCGGAAGAAGCAAATCAGGTTGGCTATGAAACGGCGATGCGCTGGACGAAGGGCAAACACGCTTTCATTGTTGCCACTCACATCGACAAAGCCCATATACACAATCATATCATTTATAATTCCACTTCCGTTGATTGCTCCCGGAAGTTCAATAACGTCTTCCTTTCTGGTCTGGCAGTACAGAAACTGAGTGACCGTGTTTGTGCGGAGCATGGACTTTCCATTATCACGCCGAAGCCCTACCGGGAGCGTCAGAAACGGACGGTTTTCCCAAAAAAGCGAACCCAGCGTGACGAGCTTTGTGAAGCTATCGACTCGGTACTCAAAGAGAAGCCCAAGAGTTTTGAGAATTTCGTTCAGGCTCTTGCTGATATGGGATTCGAGTATAAGGATGGAAAGCAGCCAGCGTTTCGGGGAAAGGAACAGAAGCGGTTTATTCGTCTGCGTTCTCTTGGCGAGGGATACAGTGAAGAAGAACTCCGTGCCGTTATCTCCGGGAAAAGCCTGCACAAGTCTAAGGGTGGTTTCCGGGAGGCTCCTGAACAGAAGCAGTTCCACCTTCTCATTGATATTCAGTCTAAGATGGCAGAGGGAAAAACGGTTGGATATGAACGCTGGGCAAAGAAATACAACCGTAAAGAAGCTGCCAGGACAGTCTGCCTCCTGAAAGAAAAAGGTGTGGACAGCTATGAGGACTTGCTCGCTCTCACGGATAAGCTGACCATTCGCTTTTCGGAGCTTTCGGATTCGATCAAAGTCGCTGAAAAGAGAATGGTTGAGATTGGGGCATTGCAGACCCACATCAACAATTACTCCAAAACCAGAAAGACCTACGAAGCGTATCGCAAGTCTGGGTACAGCAAAAAATTCTTTGAAGAACATCGTGACGAGCTGATGCTTCATAAGGCGGCAAAGCAAGCCTTTGACCAGCTGGAGGGGAAAAAGGTTCCTTCCCGTCAGATTTTGCATGAGGAGTTTAACCGGCTCCTTGTTGAGAAAAAACAAGCCTATGCGGAGTACCGTCAGGTCAAGAAAGAGATGCAGGAATATCTGATTGCCAAGCAGACGGTTGAAACGATTCTGAATATCGACAAGAAAAAAGAACAGAAAAAAGAGGAAAAGAAACCTCTCCGGTAAATCAAAATGCCACGGTCTATGCTCCGGTATGGAGTGTAGATCGTGGCGGCTTTTTTATTTTACAGGTTCTGCGCTTTCTGCCATTTTGATAATCTCAGAATCATCAATTTTGCTTGGAGTGTATTCCAGAACATAAGTAACTTCTGGAGAATACCTCCAGCACAGAAATGCCGTGTCGTCCTTCTTATATAGAGCTCCAGGCCAGTCCTGAATCATCATTTCCTCACAGCTGTCCATGCTATCCACCGGAAAAAGAACTTTCAGAGCTTCGGTATGTAATCCGTGGATTTCTGCTGGGTCTCCTTCGTAAAATGTGGTTTTAAGGATACGGTAGTAAATGTTGTTATCCTTGTCGTTTTGATCTCCGTAGGTAAGTGTGGCTGCGAGTTCTGTTTTGGAGACCTTCTTTACATCTTCTCCAAGAACTTCTTCTGCGCTCTTTTCAAAACGGTCAGCAAATTCATCGAAGTCCATTTCCTTTTTCTGATGTGAAGCCACCGCAATTATGATTCCAACTGCCAAAATAATAATGACGGCAAATAGAATGGCTATTCGTTTCTTTTTATTCATGTTCTTCCTTTCCGAGAAAAATAAAGCAAAGTCAACGAGGTACATCTGGCAGATTCATGATCTTTGCACCTGCCTTTTTTGCATATCGCATGGTCTGATAAGCTCCGCCAGAATCGTGTTCGACACAGAAAATAACCAAATCCGAACGGTCAACCATGGACCGATTTCTGACTTGATGGGCGGACTTGAAATGCTTTTCTGCGGATTCGAGACAGATTTCAATTTCATCATAATACTCATGAAATGACTGCTCATTGTTCCGGTATTCTGCCGTCATATATGGCAGTACAAGAACGAGAGAACTGTTGTCATCACGGATGGTTCGCTTGCATCTGCGAACCGTTGATGAAACAAGCTGATCAAATTCTCCGTCTCGCCCTACAAGGAACTCGACGTATTCTTTGGTATGAAGCAGCTCACGGATGATTGCTTCCAACTGCTGTTCAATCACAAACGGATCATCAACTTCTCTGTGTCCAAAGAAGCTGACAGCGAATAAATTCATAAAAATCTCTCCTTTGGAGATACTTCATACTGGTATCGCCAATCAAAATCCGATATTGGTAATTATATCACCAATACAAGAAAGGATAAAGCGAAAATTCATTTTCTTGCTACCAACACTGCCTTCCAATTCATACTACAATAATTGAGGAAGGAGGGACAGAAATGGCCAACACGCAGTATGATGAATTTATTCGTATCAGGATTACTGAACTGAGAATAGCAAAGAATATTTCTGAACACAAGATGAGTTTGGATTTGGACAAGAGTGGCTCATACATTCGCGGTATAACCAGCGGAGCGGCCTTGCCGTCTCTCAGGGAACTGTTCAATATCATCTCGTATTTTGATATGACACCGGCAGAATTTTTCGCTCCACTGGACGATGCGAAAACTCCGTATCGTGAATTATGCGAGAAGCTGAGAACCATGAATGAGGAAGATCTCGAAAAGGTCAGTACCTTTATTGGCTGGATTGAGAAGAAAGAATAATCAAATGGAATTAAGATTTTAACCTGGATGCCAAATGGCAGTCCAGGTTTTTTCTTTCTCAAGAAAACGTTCAGAATGAACGAGCAGCCGGTATCGCAGATACCGTTCAAAGGGGATTGGGGACGCTTGCCCCAACGAGCAGATTTGTGAAGATTGCACCGGAGGGAAAATCGAGAAAATGAGTGAACCTGTACAGGTTTACACTGCTTGCCAATTTGTGAGACTCTAAAATACGGATATGCTCTAACGGTAGTGAAGAAAATACGATTGATGAATTTTTTAAGAGAAAACTATGCAAATCACCTATAGAATTGACACAACGATCTGAATTATCTTACTATATCAACAGCGGTATCTCTGATACAATATAAAAATTCGCTGTATTGAGTGAATAATACAAAGGAGTGATGATTTGATGGCGACATACCGTTCAGATGAATGCAGGACAAAATCGCTTGCACTATATAACAAACAGATAAAAAAATTGGATATGCCATTTTCGGATATTTATATAAATACTTAGGTCAGTTTACAAGGAACTACACGCAGACCGTGAAAC
>ULSE01017721.1_pt1 | contig 32387 bp, 25 predicted proteins | sample 1956061 | NCBI WGS metagenome assembly ULSE01 (sample SAMEA4835700, study PRJEB28245) | human gut metagenome | biome: gut microbiome; material: fecal sample | place: Denmark | collected 2008 | reverse complement strand
TGACAGCAATGTCGTGCCGGTTCGACCCCGGCTCCGGGTACAATAAAAATCGCTAACAAGTTAATTATTTAACTGTTAACGATTTTTATTTTCAAATTTGTTCCCGAATTGTTCCCAATCAATGTTCTCTTAAATTGCAGATTGAAAAAGAGTGGCAGACTATTAATTAGCCTGCCATTCTTAACTAATGCTTATCCTTTAGGCGGATAGGGATCATTTCCATAACTATCACGATCTCTGATTTGCCCATTCGGACGATGTATCAGCAGCTCTGACTCTTGGTTGCGAGCAATTTCCCGTGCTATATCAATAGCTTCTCGTTGCGTGCGTGTGATTTTAGTCACACGTTGATTTCCTGCACCCCGTACAGCCCATCGACCAGCATGAGGTACGACATGTTGATTTCGTCCCATTATTAAGCGGCATTCCACAAGGTTACATACTCGAGACAAGCATCATTGATCTCCTGCAAGGATAGTGTGGTATCCAAAGGTGCGGGATATATTACATCTGCCATTACATCAACAAAGAAGCAGTGTGCATTATCTACGATCTCTCCTTGCTTTGCAATGGATTTTTGCAGGAAGTACGAAATCAAAGACGCGGCATTACGACCGGCAGAAAAGTCCAATTTGTTCTTTGCTATCCGAAATTTTACTGCACCGACATACTTGTTTCCATTATCTTCCCACCGCATTATCAAATCGGGAGCAACCGTAATTTGTACACCAGCCATAATACATTCCTTATTGGTTACTTTGGGAAAAGTACAGTGTATTTTTCCTACTCTGTCGGGAAAATTGATTTCGATGAAATGTCTCAAAGCGATAATCGAATTAGCAACATCATTTTTTGCCCATACAGAACTTGTTTGGCGAGACTGTAAGGTTTGGAGCGCATCCAGAATACATTCCTCCTCAAATCCACCTTTAACGTATTTTTTCATTGCAGCCCTTGCTGTTGCATATGGAGCTACTTTGAATACAGATGGTTTCTTTTGCTCTTTTACAATCGATTTCTTTCGACGTTCCGTTGCTGTAACGAAAGCAATCAAGGGGTTTATCGAGACCCTTGGGACATTGTATGGTTGCCCCGAACCTATAAAATTGTTTGTCATATTAAATAATTTTATGGGGCAAAACTTGCTAAATACGGTATAAAGTTGTATCTTCGCAAACGAGAAAACAGAAATAGGAACAAGATGAGGAATCTCGTTCATGCGCGCCAACGCTTTATTATTTCTATCTCTGAAGGATGCCTTACCCCTTATTAAGGTATCCTTTTTTATTTACTTATTTTTCCTCGGCAAAATTCTTTTTTTCATTTTGTATACTTCCATATCCGTATATTCTGTGGCTCGCTTCAAGTCAAAGATAATAGTATTTGCCTCGTAATCGAGCCCCAGTTTATCGAATAGCGCTTTTGTATTTACATAAAAGTATCGTCCAGCTTTGCAAACTTTGAATACAGTCTCATCTTGCGAGTCGGGCGCATTGATTAAGTATAGCGTACCTTTGTTTTGATCATCCTCCGCGAATTGCACTATGCTATTTTCTTTAAACTGCAAATGTATAGCTGTCGCCTCTGTAAAGCCAAGTTTTCCCGTTCTTTGTATTGTAGCTTTCAGCCTGCTTGGGGCAGCTTCGTTTTTATAAAATATTAGCGCCATAATCAAAATGCCTTTCTTGACTGCAAATATAGAACAAAGTTTTTGCTATCCCAAATTTCCTTGTAAAAAATTATCGGTCAAGTATCGATTTTATGTTGCCTGTTTTTTTGTCACGCATCCTCTTTTACTTATTCTTTGTTTTGTTTATTTGTTGTGTGTTATTCTGTGCTTTCTTTGTATGGACGTTTAATTTTATTTGCAATACCACAAACTCAAATGATATCAAATTTATTTCTGACTTTCCAGTTTCCCTAACCGCATAACGATGGAAGTCTGACTGCGCCCCATCTTCTCCGCAATATATCGGATGCTTTTCCCTTCACGATAGAGTGTCAGCAAAAATTGGTCAGCACGGTGCGTCCACCGCTTGTTGGCATTCGGATGCTTGGTGTAACTCTCCACCGTAACTTTTTCGGGACGCAGAAACTCGTCCACAAAAACAGAAGGGAATCGTGCATCGTAGAAAACCCATGTTTTAATTTTGGCCCGTGTGATTGCTACATAGAACAACCGTCGCTCCTCGCCATAAGGAAAGCAGTCGCTTGCCGTCAGTACGTATTGCAAAGACGGGTCATCGCTTACGAGTGAGGGAAAGCCATAGGTGTCCTTGTTGCACTGGAGCAAAATCACATAGGCGGCTTCAAGCCCTTTGGATTTGTGCACGGTCAGGAATTCGACCTTGCGGCCACCGATGATATAGTAAAATCTGTTCCCCTCTTTGACGCTTTTATACATGAACGAGAGGTAGTAATCGTCGAATGAATACCGCCCCAGCAGGAACACAGATTTGTCGGCCGGAATGGATGCAATAAGCTGTCCGATGACATTGCAATAGCTGTTTCGGTCGTAGGCTTGGAACGATAGTTCGGTTTTCATTTGCCCGCTGAACGGCCGAATGTTCTTTTTTATTTGAGCCGTATTACGTTGGATGAATCGGGCCGACAAACCGACCAGCGGCTCGCCGAAACGATAAGTCGTTTCGATTTTATTGATTTCGGTCGGGCCGAAAAAAGCTGCGAAATTGTTGAAAAGAGCCATATCGCTTCCCGAGAAACGATAGATGGATTGCCAGTCGTCACCTACGCAATAGAGTTTCGCCGGAGGATTTCCCTCGCGCAAGGCTTTGAGAAAGTTGTAGCGGTCAACGGATATATCCTGAAATTCATCGACAATTATATACTCATACGACACTGGATGCGTTGCCCGGCAAAGTTCGGTCGCCTGCAAGATGGCATCCGTAAAGTCGATTTGTCCGCTACTGCGCAAAGCCTCCGCATAGCGTTCATACACGGGACGGAAAATGTTTTTGACTACGAACTCACTACGCCGGTCATCGGCTTCGTTAGTCTGTTTCAAGACGTCCTTCAATGATCGGCAACTCGATTTCAGCAAGGTGACGAATGTAGCGATCAATCTAATAAATGCCTTTTCCTGCTTGCTGCCCTCTGGTAATACCATGCTGTACAACTCAACATCTGTTCGTTCTTGCAAAGGGACACCAGCATCGAGCAACAATTGTTTGAGCGTCTCACGAATATCCGAACGGTAAAAATCCACGCTGGACGTCGTAATTAGTCTCGTTCCGAATTTCTCGTGGGCGGCCCGCTTCCATGCGATGCCGTCGTTATACTTTTGGTTGGCCTCTTCATAGGAGATATTCCGATCTTTGGCGAACCATGCGGGTACGAGGCCGTGTTCATCTACCCCGAAATGCTCCAGATAAAGACGCTGCGGTTTACCGTCTCGCTCAAAGTGGATCGAAAAATCGGGTTTGTACTGGGAGTGCATCGCGTCCGCTACCGGATATTCGTAAGGCTCCTCATATCTGAACTGCACGCCGAGGGACGATAAGACGAAACAGATTTTCTGCTCTTGCTCGCTCCGCACGTAAATCTGTTTGCCGTCCATATCCGGAAGCAGTGCTTTCAGCCGCATATCCTTTTGCTCGGATAGCTGCTGTCGTCTTTCATTTTTCCGTTTCTCCCAATCCGCCTCGTTGGATTGATAATCGACGAAATACTCGACCGCATGTTTACGGAATCGCGAATCGGCCAGCAATTCGCGGTATATTTTCACGAACAACGCGTCCGTATTGTCGCAGATCGAAGGTTTATTACCTGTTTGCTGCCCAATCAGATCAAGGGCCAACTTATGGAAAGTATAGCCACGCAAGCCCTCGATTCCCATTCGTTCGGTCAGCTCGGCGGCAGCCTTGTTCGTATAGCTGATAAGAAGAATCCGTGTCGGATCGACTTTCTTTATTTCAATCAGGTATTTGACCTTTCCTACGATGGAGGATGTCTTGCCGCTTCCGGCACTGCTTACGACCAGACAATTATCCTCTTCCGATACGATGGAACGCCTCTGCTGTTCGTCCAACGGATATTTCAAACAATGATCGAAAAAGAGTTTGTGCCTATCAAGCGAATTTTGGATAACTTGCTGGTTATGCAATCTGACGAGCTTGCCAATATTATCGAAGTCATGGAGAAATTTCAAGATAACTTCCGATGGCTTGATACCGAACGTTTTGAGCTGCGGGACGAGCGCATCCGCTTCTTTGTAATAATCCGTATAATAACGGGAGAATTCCTTTTCCTGTAAAAAAGTTATATAGCAGTTCGCAAAGCAGGCTTCTAAATCGGTGGCGATGTCAATAAAGAAGCGCTCATCGCACGTTGAGATTGCGAACCTTCGTTCCTCGTTTATCCGGTTGCTTTCATAGGATGGAATGCAACGAATCTTTGCGGAAAGTTGTTCCGCCTCCTTTTTTAGGCGTAAACGTCTTGCCGCTATAGCTGCGAGCAGAATAGCGACAAGGCAAATAGCTATGATAAGTAAATTAGGCATATTAAAAGCGACTCTATCGAAATCGCTCAATCCACCTGTAATCATCCCCCTTCGTACTCCACTGAAATTTCCACATATCTCCAGTATTGTCATTGATGAGATAATATTGATACATACTCGTTAAAGGTTGAATTGAGAAGATACATTCTTCATTATCAGAAACTAACTCTCGGTCATTAATAGGTATACACATTAAGTTATCCAAATCCTGCGAACTATATTGTACCTGCCATAATTTACCGTTATAAGAATCCAATAATACAAATGTCCACATATTTTGTGTCGCAAACATTTGAAATCTATTCGTCCATTTTGAATCTTCGGATGGAAAAGCAAGAGAGTACCTATTAATTGGAATAGCAAACATATAGTCCTCGCCTTTCACGCTAAATTGAACTTGCCAGTTCTTGCCTGTATATGTGTCGAGCATAATGAAAGTCCACATATTTTGCGTTTCATAAAGACAGAATCGCCCTGCTGTATCTCCTAATAATTCTCGGGCACTACAAATTGTCCAAGATTGGCCATCATCTTGAATTTGTTGTACCTCTCCCGTCTTTGTATTTAATCTGAGTTGATTGTGGTAATTTCGTGTTTTGTACATTTTGTAAATCGACGAACTTTGTGCAGACGAAACCAAAGCTACGTTTACAAAAAACAATACGAGGATCAATCTTTTAAGCAAAACCATACGCAATAGTTACATGTTCTCCAGTCCCTACAAGAACCATTATTAACCACGAAGCGTGGAACTGCAATGCCACGTCTTTATTTGGAGGTCGTAGGAAACCTTGCATACAGATGTAGTGATAGCAGCCCACGCTATATGCGTGAGAACCACTATGCCATCTGAGTATGCAATTTGAAAATTTCCTACGTTTCCAAATACTTGATGAGCATAACGCTTCTTATCATATGTCTGGAACGAGTTTCCCCAATCCCACTACAAAAATAATTAAAAACTACGATAATACGCTACACCTTTACAAGTTTTATTTCAGCGATCTACATTTTCAACCCTCTTCCATTCCGTTCCGGCTGAACATAGTGTTGTAATCGCTCTGCTTGTTCTCTGAACCACCTGACAATAGGTATCCCGTCGATTTTAAGGCCGAATTTGCGGTTGTTTGTTTCGTCCGAAGCGATTCTTGCAATCACATTCTCGGCGTTGAATCGCTTTCGGTGCGTTTCCGAATAGAGCGTACCGCTGTATTTGAGCGGTTTGCCTCCGATAAGCGTTTCCGTCTGCTCGTCGTTGAATCCGACCTTGCGGCAAAATTCGTCCATGCGCAGCATTTCGCGGAAACGAGGGAACCATGCCAGTGCCTTGCGAACGACCGATTGAAGAAAAGACAAATCTTTTTCGTATTGTTTCTTCATGTTCGCGGTTTCCGTCACGTGCTGCGCCTGCATTGCCGTCAGTTCCCGACTATGTTCGCTTTGCATGGTCTGAATCTTCTTTTGCAGGATTTCTATACTCTCGTCCCGAGTGGACAACTCGTGTTGCAGTCGTCCGATTTCCAGCTCCTGCCGTTTGACCTTCGACGTTCCGATCATCGACCCGATACCGTCGAGAATGGTCGTGCCGACCTCGGCGGCAGAGTTTTTCAGTTTCTCGGTCTTCAGTTCGCTTTTTACCGCTTTCAATTCCGTTTCGGTTCGTTCCTTGGCAGCACGGGCTTTCTCAGCCTCCTGCTTCTGCTTGGCGATGATGTAGTCCGTCCGCTCCAGATGCTCGCGCCCTGTCTGCTCTTTCGCCGTGCCGCGCTCCATATCGAGCGCTTCGGCAAGTATGGTCTGCATTTCGCTCATGTCCTGCGGCGTGAGCTTGCAGGACTTCCCTGTATCGTGGTTCATCCAGTCCCATACGATATGAGCATGGTAGTTCGGCTTCCATGTGGTTTTGTCATTGGGTATTCCGTAGTGCCCTTCGTCACGGTGGATGAAGATTTGCAGCGGGGTAATGCCCCAACGCTCGCGGCATAACTCTCCGTATCGTTGCAGCTGTTCCATCGTCGTGTCTGCCTTGCAGACCACGACACCTTCCTTGATAGGTGTACTGCCGCGCACAACGACGTTCTTTCCGGTCTTCTTGTTCAGGCGTGTGCGATCTTTGGTCTGCATTGCCCGTCCCGTCTTCGTCTTAACCATCTCGCCGAGGTATTTGTAATACTCCCTAAGCGACACGCCCTCGATACGTGGCGACACCCACACTTCGTTGCCGTCCATAAGGTCGGTGCGCAGATAGATATTTTCTTTGTTGATATGGGCGAGGTATTGGGGTGTCCGCCTGTTATGTGCCTCGCTCTGCCCGATGTTGCACGGGCGTATGTTGTCCGATGTCTTTGCCATAATTTTGATTGCTATAAGTGGGTTTGGGGTCTTGGGGCGATGCCTCGAGCGGAGTTTCCAAAGAGCGGGTCACTCTTTGGTCGGGTTGCATAGGGCTGAAAGCCCTTGCCGGGTCGAGGGCGGAGCCTGCGTGGGACGGGGCGAAGCCCAGCCCCTCGGGAGAGCCCACAACTACGAAAGCAAAGCGTGTAGTTATAGTGGGCTATAACAAGGCAAGCCTTGTGGTTCGTGCGGTTCCCTCTGGGTTGCGGCTGTTTTTTATTCTTCCCTCTATTCGTTCGATGTCTGCGACGTTACAACTTACAGCCGTGCGACTGCTTGTGCCCTTTCACGGGACAACGACTGCGCAGGTAGTCGTTCAAGTCATTGTGCGGCCGATAGTGAATGGATTGGTCTGAGAGATTGCGGCAGGAGGCTTTCAACTCCGCCGTCGCTTTGCGTCCTGCCTCGTCGTTGTCGAGATAAGTATAAACCTGTTCGTGCGACGCGATGAACGGAACGGCTTTGGCAAGGTTCGTTACCGAGTTCAGTACGACGATATTGTGCGGCGGGGTCGGATTTCGTTTGAGCGTCAGAAACGAGAGGTAGTCCATGAATCCCTCGAAAACGAGGCACGTCGGATAATCGCCGCGGCGGGTCGTCGGGGCTTTCGAGGTGCAGCCCTTGAAATAGCGGTTGCGCAACTCCCAACCTCCGTTATCATTACAGAATCCGATTGCGAAATAGGATTTGTCCGCCACGTAATAATGCACCTCTGAACAATGTTCCCGCACTGTATCGAGGTTGATGCCCCGTTCTGTTATGTAAGCGAGCAAGGCAGGGTTTTCCAACGACTGCACCCTCTCGATGATAATTGAGGGTGTACGCTGCGGGATAGGATTCTTTCCGATGAACCGACGCTGCGGAGCGAGAGCAGAGGAATTTTGAATTGCTCTGCCGAGCCGCGAGGAGGAAAAGCCCGAAGGGCTTAAAGGAGAAACGGACATCCCGCCGATGTGTCGTTCCAACCGCCGCATAGCTTCTCCGGCATCGCACTGCTCTAATCGCATTATAAGGTCTATAATAGAGCCGCCTGTGCCCAGCCCGAAGTCATACCATAGATTCTGCATATAATCTACCTTGAAGCTCGGCGAATGTTCCTCACGAAGCGGTGAAAGATAAAGACCGTATCGCGGATTGTCTTTAACCGGGTGCAAGCCTTGTTCGGCAAGGTAGGCCCGAATCGAAATCTGTTTTATCTGTTGAATGTTGCTCATCTTTTTTTGTAAGTTTGTTGAAAAGTCTTCACAATATTCAGTGAAATAGAAAGTTATATATCTTACGTCATTCTTACACTCGATTTCAGTTGTTAGAGCGTAAGTATTTGTTGGACGTTGTAAGAGTTTTTGTAAGATATGTAAGTCATTAAGAATAAATGATCTATATTTCTATCCTTACACTCTTACATACTATATGATCGAATCGCACTGCAACAGTTCTTCGAGCAGTTCGCGTGTGACCGTATAGACTCTTGCAGTTTTGCTCTCCTGCCTTGTTATTTCACCGTTATAGGCAATCGTGTAGCGTTGGTAATAGGTCGGCGGCGCGGGCGACAGCCGCCAATTCTCCGAAAGAATCCGCCGCACGGTCGGATGATCCGAACGGATACCGCGTACCTCCAGCATATTCACCATATCGCTCACGTCGAAGCGATACTCCGCAAGAGCCTCGGCTTCCATAATGTCGCGGACAATCGACAACATCTCTGCCTCGGTCTTGCTTCGGTTGTAGTGAATGATCCGCCGCAAGGCGTCTGTCGCCAGTAAGCGCGGAGCAAACCACATGCGGCTCTCTTCACGGGTGGACAGTTCACGATGAAGCAGGAAGAACAGGAATCCCGGCAACTCGCGCCGCATATCGGCAAGCAGGTTTTGATTGTCATGTGTTAGCGGCGGTACACGCCGCACCCAATAGCGTGTTTCTCCGGCTTCAATCAGAACGGGGGTGCGCTCATTATTGGAACAAAGAATGAACTTACCGAAGAACTCCACCTCCCGACGGTCGCGCCCTTTCGCTTCGGCCTTGTAGCTCCGTGCGGTCGAAAGGTTCTTGATCCGTTCGGAATCTTCGCGGCGGTTCAGCAGTACCTCGTCCACACAGACCAGCAGTTTACCCGTCCAGTCGTCGTTGAACTGCGAACGGAAATCCTCGTTGGTATTGAACGTCACGTTGCCCTCGAAGATCAGCTTCAGAAAATTGAGAAAGGTAGTCTTGCCTGTGTTTCGCTCGCCGGACACCAGCAATACGATCGGCAGACGTTGCAACGGACGTAGATAGAGCAGTTGGAGATAATCCAATCCCAGTTCGATCTGCTCGCCGAAGATATGACAGAGAAAGTCTCGGATATGTGTAAACTCACCCTCGGCAGGTATGGTCGAAATCGGTTCGTAACGGTTCAAAAAGCCGTTAATCTCCCGGCAGTAGTCGGTATGGCTCGGAATGGTACAGAAACCGTCGTACTTCGGCACTCGTGCGATGTAATCCTTGCCATAGTCTTGGCGCAAGGTTTCTACATTCCACGGAATCAATGTTTCGAGGCTCCGCCCATTACTCAACGGCATAAGCACTCGTTTGAGTATTGTCGTGCCCACACGCAGGTATGGAATCTCCGACTTATTTTTCACTGCGGCCTCCTTTCGTGTTGCGCCCTCCCTCTAAAATCCGGCGAATATCGGATTGTCGATATCGGACTTTGTTGCCGATTTTGACCGTTCGCAGGTAACCTTTCCGGTTCCAATGCCACAATGTCGTGTCGCAAACGCCGCAAATCTCCTTGATCTCCTCTTTGGTGAGGTACTTTTCCTTGCGGGCTTCGGCAATCTCGGCCGACAACTCGCTCTTCGCACGGTTAATCAGCTCGTTCGAGAATGCGAGCAGATCCGCACCGCTGACCTCCAGCCGCACATTGGCGTTTCCCTGCCGGAGAATCGAAATCAGATCATCCATCTTATTGTTTCCTCTTCCACCGTGTAAGACCTTTTCGTTCGGTGGAATGAAAACAAAAAAGCCATTGCCTCACGATGAGACAATGGCACAAAAATATATTTATTTTCAGCGAATTTTCAAGCGAAAAACTTCACATTCATACACAAAAATTCAAACTTTCAGAATTGAATCGCCGTGAAGCGAATTTTCGTTAATCGACCTTAAAATAGACCGCAAGATCGTTGATGTCGGCGGCGAATTGCTCGGCAACCCTGTCGTCGAGATAGGCATAGATGCTCTTGTCCGAACCGATGTATGTTCCGTAACGTGATTTCAGCGCGACGAATAGCTGACGCGAAGAGGTAATGTCTGGTAGATAGCCGAGCCGTCGAAGCGCAAGAATCATCAACGCGACGCGCTTGCCTTTGACGCCTGAATGAATATATTGCTTGATCTTGTCAAGCAAAATCGGTTTCTTCTCATCGTCGAGCAGGATCATGCTTTCCAATGTCGAGGGGTGTTCCGCCTTGTCAAGCTGTTGCGGCGGCCGGCTATTGTTGTCATCGGCTTGCAATGCCCAAGCAACCACATGGCCCTCTTCGATTATCTTCTTCAGTTCATAGTACTCGTCCCAGTCCTCACGGGTACGCAATCCCAGTTCGATGGACTTCTTTACGACCATCTTTATCATCCGGGCGAGAAAGAATTTTTCGATACCGACAAGTTTAGAGTGCTTCGACAGTTCCTCCCCTCGCTCGACCATATTCTCAAAACTGCGACCGAAATAGAGCCAGCAGATCATCGCGGGTAGAGTGGCATTGGCGTCCGAAGTGTTTTTGTCGAATTTGGCGATAATCGTTTGGGCCAAGTTGGAGCCGGAACATTGCGCGATCACGGCATCTACATCAATCTCGCCTCGCGTACTCATTTGTTTAGCAGCAGCCTTTGCGAACCTCGGGAGCAGCTTCATGGCAGTCGTCATTACCAGCCGGTATCCCTCATCGCTTTCATAGTTCATCATCTCTTCGAAAGCGTCGTAGGCGTCGGCGTGATCCGACATCCACTCCTTCATGCGCTCCTTGAACGCTTCGTAGTCCGTGCGGCTCATCGTAGCTATTTCAATTCGGATAACTCGATTTTCAGTTGCTCGGCCAACTGTTTTTCCGTCGGCAGGTAGAGTTGATATTTGCTTGCCATAATCGTATTGTTGTTTTCCGGCAGCGTATATTTCACCAACGTATCGTTCTTATCGGCGCAAAGCAGAATCCCGATCGTCGGGTTTTCGTCGGGAGCTTTCTCGTTGCGGTCGTAGTAATTTACGTACATCTGCAATTGCCCGATGTCTTCGTGTGTAATCTTGTGGGTTTTCAGTTCGATAACGACGAAACAGCGAAGCAGTCGGTTGTAGAATACCAAATCGGCGAAAAATTCGTCGTCTTCAAGCAGAATACGTTTTTGGCGGGCTACAAACGAGAATCCGTTACCCAACTCCAACAGAAACGCTTGAAGATTGGTAATCAACGCACGCTCCAAATCTTTTTCGTAGTAGGTCGCTTCGGGCCGCAAACCGAGAAATTCCAAAACCATCGGGTCTTTAATAATCTCGGTCGGAGACTCGGGAATGCGCTCCTTGCGGGCAATCTCCAACACGGCTTTCTTGTCGTTGCTCAGCAACAGACGTTCATACAATCCCGAATTGATCTGTCGCTCCAACTCACGCCCTGTCCAGTTGTTGTTTGCAGCTTCCAACTCGTAGTACTCGCGTTTGTCTTTATCGTCTATTTGAATCAGAAGACGATATTGATACCAATTCAATTGCGTCCGCACTGCGGACGCAATTGGATAAGTGCGGTAGAACTGCCTTGCCCGTTCCAATTGACGCACGGAAAATCCACTGCCGAACTCCTTTTCTATTTCCGTTGCAATGTTTTGAAGAAGGTATGCTCCGTATTCCGCTCGGTCTTGGCCCTTTTGTTCTTCGATAAAGATGCGTTCGCCCAATTCCCAATACATTTGCACACGGACGGTATCCACACTGCGAATCGCTGATTCTCTGGCGGAAAGAATAATAGTCCGAATGTCGGATATAAATTGTTCGGTCAAATTGGTCTTTACTATTTTCATATATCGTGTATTTTGAATTCCGACCGCGCTGCGGACGCAATTATCTCCTTTACGACAACAAATTTACTAATTCTTTTTTCATTTCATCGTCGATCTCCCGATAACGTGCAAACGCGCGGCTTCCCTCCTTGTGGCCGCTCAATGCTCCGACCAGATTCGGGTCTTTTACCTGCTTGTATAGGTTGCCGACGAATGTACGTCGAGCAAGGTGGGACGACGCGATTTCATACAGTACCTTTTTCTCCTCCTCGCGGGTCGTCGGGTTGATGATCGTAACCAATCGCTTCAATCCGGCGGCTTTGAAAATCCGCTTGATCGACACATTGTATTTCTGTTCCGAAATAAACGGCAGCAGTTTGTCACCCTCGCAATTCCTGTATCGGGCAATGATCTCCAATGCCGTCGGATTGAGCGGGACACGCACTGTCAGCGGCCGTCCCTCTTTCGTCTTGCGCGGAATATATTCAATAGCTCCGTCGATGATGCTTTGTTTCGTAAACTTGATGAGGTCGCCCACTCGACAACCGATCAGACATTGGAAAACGAAGATGTCGCGCTGAATGGCCAACTGTGGATGGCGGTTCAAGTTGGTGCGATAAATTTTGTTCCGCTCGTCGATCGTGATGTAATAAGGTGTTCCATAGGTACACTCTTCGAGCGGAAAATCGTCGAATGGCGTATTGCTCGTCTTTTTGTTATCCTTGCACCAATAAAAGAACGTCCGAATCCGCGAAAAGCAATCCAATAAAGTGTTCTTTCCACGCGGTTGCGGCGTTCGCGCCTCAGGGATCGCATCGTAAATGGCCGGATAGAGCTGGCAATATCGGTATTCGTTCTCGAAAAAATCCCATATATCCCGAAGCGTGTCGGATGTTACGTCGTCGATATAAAGCGTAAAATCTTTTTGTCCGCGCTTGGTTGTCCGCACATAGAGCTCGTAACGCTGCAAGCCGCGCTTTACGACCCGATAGTTCTTTTTGCGGACTTCGGATAGTTTATGCTTTTCGAGAAATTCATCGAACAGCGGAATCACCTGCAATTTGATCTCTTCGGCCAGCGCATCTTCCGTTTGGAATCTTTGCGGGTGGTGGTAACGCTCGATTGTTTCGCTTAACCATTCGCCGTCGGCTTCATTCGTGTAAGATTGGGTAATGAGCGTAACGATATTCCGCACATGGCTGTTGAATGCCTGTTTCTCCTTCTCCGAAACCAAGGCTACTCGATCCTTGAATCCTTGTTTTTCGGCACTCCAGTGATTCGGATTGATCGTCAGTTCGCTTGCCGCCTTAATGTCTTTCTTGCCGTCGCGCAGCCGAAAATAGACCGTCGCAAGCGTATCCGTGTCGTTCTTCTTTGCAGTTTTCCGTATGAGTGCCGAAACCTTCATTTTGCAGCGTATTGTTTACACTGCAAAGATAGTATTTGTTCCCGAATTGTTCCCATATATCCTGAATTTATTTCGACTTACTTCAAATCTATTAAACGATTCGCTAATTGCAAATCGTTGTATAATAGCGAAAATACATTATTTTGCGTCGTTTTGCGATTTTAGAATAATCGAATAGAATTTATAATTTCAAATGCGGCTCCGGGTACGTAAAATCCCTATTAATCAACTGATTATTAGGGATTTTGTTTTTGTTGGGGTGTAAATTAGGTGTAAAAAGTAGCGGAATAAAAATAATTGCCATTTTATTCTACTAGGTAGTGTAATTGTATAAAAGCGTTTCTAACATTTTTCTCAAAATCTAGAAATGATGGCAATGCTCTCAATTTTTCAAGTTTAATAGAATTACCTATTTCGGAATATAATTCAGAAATAGTAATTTCATCCCTGCGTTTTTTAGGCCGGTTCTCTTGGGCAATTCGAATAGCATTTTCAATAGCATTTTTGGGGTCAGCATACGTTTCAGGTTCGCGATGTAATCCCAAATCTACATCTCTGAAATTGTATCCATATATTCTTTCTTTTAATAATTCTTTATCCGCCAACATCCAAGCCTCAATCATTCTTATTGGGATTATAGGAACTATAACTTTACAATAAGAATCCGAATTCTTGGTAGATAATGCATTTTGTAATGGGGTTATCTTGTGGTTGTATATCTCTGTATCTCGATCTTGATCAGTATGAACGCATAAAATTGAGATTCCGTATTCTTGTACTCCCTTTTGGGATGCATTTAACATTTTTTCTACAAATCCATCGCCTTCCGCATCGAAAAATATGATTCCATCGATACTTACCTCATTTAGACAATCAACAGCAATGTCTAAAAAAACATTCTCGAGAATTGTGGTGAGGAATCTGATGTCTGTAGTCCCTTCGGTGACGACTCCTATGAATAGTTGTATTGCCATACCTAGATTAATTTCTTTCTAAATAATCTTTTAAAGCTGCTGCGGTCATTTTATTCTCTTCGTTTGAAAATAATTCTAAAAAGGGATTATTTTCGACCGGAGTTATTTTTGTAACTCTTAATGTTGCTTTCTTATTTTCAGTCGTATGAGCAATCATTGGAACCATTTTACTCAACCATACACCAATCTTATAATTAAGCCTTTCAGCATTACAAAGACAGGCTATTAATTTCGGAGAATGGGTGTTCACTATGACTTGCCTTAATAAAACATTGTCTTCGTCAAATTGAACGGTTAATCCTTCTAATAAATTAAGCATATCATTAATACGTTGTGGATGTATTCCATTTTCCGGTTCCTCAAAACATAATAGACCTTCATATGATTCGTCGTATTGCATTATGCACAGAGTAAGAATGCGCAAAGTCCCTTCTGATAAAACTCTAGATGAAAATTCTTTACCATCTACATTCTTTAGAAGAATTAGAAACTGTTTATTTGATTTATCATCAATGACATCTACGGAATTATACTCTGGGAGAAATCGATTTAGCAACCTTGATATGCCAATCAACGCTGATGGGTTATCTCCTTTGATGCGGTATAGAGCTGATGCAAGATTTGCCCCATCTTGCGATATTTCATAACTCATTTTGGCATCTTGAATCGTTGGCTTTCTCAAAACTTCTGGATTGAGTTGCATGAATCGCCACTTCCTCATTTCCTCTTTTGCCGCAAATGCATGAGGAAAATCCGTATTATATACGCCACTTAATACTGTCCTGCTTATACGGTGTGCAACAGATGCTTTGCCTATAGCGGCCTTTTTTCCTCGTCTAGCATCTTGGCGAATATAAATTGTCGGTAGCCCATTTTCTGTAATTGTCTTTATAAATGGTTCTTTTGTTCCGCCACTTCGCTGTGTTTTCCAGATTTGTTTATAGTCGTCTCCTAAAAATTGTTTAGCCCATGTATCTTGTTCTGGGGGAATTTTTGTTAAAGATTCGAAATCAACCGATAGTGAATCGTAGCCATGCTCATCTTTTCTAATTGATATAGCTATCTCATAACGGAGACGAGGTGAATTGAGTTCAACTTCTGCACCCCAATTATCTTTTAGCTTTCTTTTAACCAGCAATTCAACCGCAAATGACATAGTTGTCTGATAGACATGATCTCCAAGTATTGTGAATTGTTCTTGGATAGTACCTCTCCTATCTGGAAACGATTCTTTGAGATCATTATCTGCTAATCTTGATAATAGTTCTAATGCATCAAATAGGTTGCTCTTTCCGGATGCATTTATGCCTGCAATGACTGTAAATGGAGAAAAGGTCATTGAGAACTTACGAAAGGACTTAAACCCGTCAATTTCAATTTTAGTAATCATATTGAAATGTCATTATATTTTATAATGATTGCAAGATAACAATTTTTAATGAGAGTTTTGTTGCTGTAAATCAATATTCAAAATTTATTCCTATCTTTGCCGTTGCGAATACTACATAATTGATTGACCTTTTATAGGGTATACTGTAAGTATACCGCTAAAAATGTGTGCAGAGTCGTTGGGGAGCAATCCCGTGAACGGCACCTTGCAGTAGCCTGTAAAAGGGAGATTGTGTAGTGTTCGCAGCTGCACATTTTTTGTTTTTATATGCGAACACTACACATTGTCCGTACCTCGGTACAGACACGCCGCAAGGCCAGCCGCAGGCGGTTCCCGCCGTGCAATCTCTTTATTCGTTTCCATTTCCACCCTCCCGATTAGCAAGTAGCTGCTAATCAAATCTCTATTCTCTTTGTTGTGCAATTCCGCACGATAAGGACAGCCCTTACTATGTCAAATTTCTAACAATCAACCAAATGGAAACGAATCAAAACCCCGTGCAGGAAAACTCTGCACAACGCATAGCCCTCGAACTCGAACAGCCCGCCGAACGACTTTACGATCCTGCCGAAGCCGCCCGGATCGTTCACTGCCTGACGGACGGCTATTTCGATCCCGAATATATCTTGTTGTTCGGCAAATTGGTCGGCGGCACGCGCCATAGCGACGCAATGGCATATGACCTGCTGATGGTCGTTCGGGAAACCCCGGAATACGATTGGATTCAGACCAAACGCATCCTTCGTTACAAAGTGCCGTACAGCTGCCGGAAGATTACCTACATCAATCTTTACATCATGACGTTGCGTTATGTCGAATCGAACTCAACGCCGTTCCTCTTCTTCGCCCATGCCGAGGGCGAGTTGCTTTATAGCAGCGACAGCTACCATTTCCAGCGTCCGAAACACCCGATCGACTTTGCCAAGGCGTATGCGGACGCTAAATTCCATTTCGAAACGTTCCGCATGCAGGGCAATGAACTACTTGAACAGGCGCAGGACGCTTTCAGCGAGAGCCGCAACATGCGTCTGGCCGCGCAGTTCTCGGCGCAGGCGATGGTCTATTTCTACCATACGCTTTACTACGTCTATCACGGGCAGGAGTTCGACAGCCACGATCCGGTCATCATGCACGACCGGATGCGGACGCTTTCCACGAAGCTGATGCTTGCTTTCGACGACACCCATCTCGAAAACATTTTCACGCTGCCGCGTCTGAAGAGTTTTCTGCAAAAGTCTCCCTATGGCATCCGGTTCGACATCGCGCCGCAAAAGTTGGATATACACATGGAGCGTGTGCGTAAAGCGGGCGGGATTATCGAAAACCTGTGCGGTCTGCGTCTGGAACTTTATAAAGAATTGAGCGAACGGCAATAAGCGGTTAATCATCCGAATGAAAAGGGGACTTGCGAGATTATCAACGATCCCGCAAGCCCCCTTTTCTGGCATCCTACTTTTTTGGAGCTTTTGTTTTCTGCGATTTCTCTTTCTCGGCCTTTGTCCGCTCTTGATTTACGATTGCTGCGCCGCGTTCCTTGATCTCTTTTTCATACTGCCTGACCTCTCTTTTCACCACGTCGATGTTCTTATTCTCGCCTTGTTCGAACACCCGGTCGAGGTCGGTAATGAGTTGCATTTCTCCGTGCCAGACAGCCTGCATATAGCGGTATTTCCAATCATTCTTGCGGTATTGCCGATTGTTCACGGCCTGCCATATATTTCCTACAACGGATAGCCCGGCAGTCAGAGCCAGTCATACACACGCCCGAACCAGCCGTTTGTTGATGTCGTAATTGTAGGGAATCCGATGCAATAGATGATCTAACGTGTTGTCTATACGCGTCCAATGACCGTCTAACATCTCTTTGTATTTCTCCACTTCCCGGCTTATGAATAGCTGTACCGCCTTTTTGATCTTTTCGTCGCTTAATGCACCCTTTACCTCGGCATTTATCCGCTTCATCGCTTCGGCGAGTATCTCCGTGCTGACGTTGATCTTTCCGAAAGCCCTGTTTATGTCCGTCATGTCGGGCGGCTGTACCTCGACCACGGGTTTAATCTCGATTTGCCCGATGCGGTTGATAAAATTGGTGATCTGCTCCGCCGAAAGATTCTGTACACGGGCTATTTCGTCGATCCGCTGCATCAGGGCTGTATTATCGCCGCCGCCCTGCAGCTTTGCAATCTCAGCCTTGAAAGCCTTGATAAACTCTTCCTTGAAATCTTCGTATTGGTCGCAATCCAATGCGACAGTTTTTTCCTCTGCCATAATTTAATGATGTATTTTAATTTGACGTTTTTTAGTTTGTTGTTCCCGGATTCTTCGGCTGCGCTCGACCTGCTCGACCAGCATTGCTTCGGTCGCCTGCCGGATCAGGGCCGTAATTCGTGCTATGTGTTCTTCGTGGGATTCTCCGATGTGTCGCTGCATTTGTTCTGGGGTGATTGAGCTGCAACACCCGCCCGGCGGTAAAGTTACACCGCCCGCCACGCCGAAGCCGCCCAAATCGACGGATTCTCCCGAATTACCGCGACTGCCGAACAACCCGGCGAACGCCGAACGGTAATGGCTAACTGCTGCCGATAAATTCCCGACCGCCTGCGCCGAATGGCGAGGCTGTGCGACGGGAGTATCGATCCGCTGCGCCTGCGAGAAATGACGGTCTAACTTGGAGAAGCTGAAAGCCCGGTCAATCTTCGAGCCGGAAAAGGTGTAGCCGTTCATACCAAACAATACGCCCTGCCTGCGGTCGGTATTGCCGCAATACTTGAATGTGGTCGTAATACCTCGTTCCTGCAATCGTTTCTCCAGATCGCCCCATGACTTGCAACCGGGTAGGCAATCCCGTACGGCATCGTAAATGGCGTACTTGGTCTTGTCCGGCTCCCGCAGCCGTTCGCGCCGTACCTGCTCCTTGCCTCTTGGGTAGTAAAGCCCGTATTTGGCTGTAAGCTCCTTGCAAACCTTGCCGTTCCGGATTTTGATATTCTTGTCCGATATGGTCTGCCCGTTGTTTCCGATCCGGTTGTAGACGATATGACAATGCGGATGCGCTTGATCCGTGTGCCGGACAATCAAAAACTGCGTGTCCCGAATCCCCATACGCTCCATATACTCCCGTGCAATCTGCGCCATAGCCGGGTCGGTCAGCCGGTCAACATCTTTCGGGGAGAAGGATAACGATATATGTCCGACTGCGTTTTTGATCCGGGGATTGAGTAGCGTTTGGTCTTTGAAATCGCGTACCATATTCTGCACGCCCGGCGGCTCAATACCCTCAAAACCCAATATCCGCGACTGCTCTTTCATTACATAGCCGACCGTCGCACCAAAGGATGATCCGGCGATAATCTTACCGATCATGGCGCACCTGTTTTAGAAAGTCCTCGATCTCGGTGATGATCGCCGCATGGGACACAATTACCGCCGCAAACCCGCCGGCATTGGCCGAGCGGGTGAGTTGATTCAGGTTGCGGGCAATACCTTTCAACTGTGCCATATAATTCAGATGTTCCGGACGCATTCGCTCACGCACTCACTCGCGCCCGATAAGCTGCCGGATGATCTCGGACGGACGGCAACCCGATATGCGGGCTAACTTCTTCAGCCGGAAATAGTGTTCGCTGTCGAGCCTTGCGCTGACGATGTACTTCTGTCTTTGGGCGGCTTCCAACACCGGACGACCGCCCTTGTTAAAGGTTCTTTTCATGCTTGGAATTTTAATGATTAGACCAACGGGATGACGCGCCGACCAGCGGGAGCAAGCCCCGTTTTCGTTTACGAAAACACAAACTTGCCACCCTTACTTTATTGTTGCCTGATAGGGAGCGTGGGCCGTTGGAAAGATTCGCCGACCTTCGCTTGAAGAGATCCGCATAATCTCGTAGGGCGAGGTCGGCGATAGTTGCTGATCCCGTCTTTAGGTCTTGGAATTTACCACGTAATTGGCTGCGTCCTGCTCGATCTCTGCGGCAGGCTTGATTCGGTTCTGGAGCAGTCAGCGCTCCAACTCCGCCCGGTCGAAATAGATGTTTTTGCCGTTGGGTTTGTAATGCGGGATACGGCTCCCGCAGGTGAGCTTGTACATGTACGTCCGGGAAATCCCGGTGTAAGTGCAAGCCTCGTCGAAAGTGAGGACATTTTTCTGCCCTGCGAGCAACTGCTCGATGCGGTTCAGCCGCTGCTCCATACTGATTTCATGTTCCATAAGTAGTTTTTTAGTTAGACATGGAATAAATTATCAGCGGCAAATATAAGGGTGATTGAGGCGGATTGTTCTCATATGCTCACTCTCGCTCACTCTTGGCTGGATAAAGAGTCCTTGCGGGGATGCTGTAAGGGCTATTTAGTGTTTTTTAGGATGCCGATGTAGCTTTTGATAAGGTAGGCTCTGTAGGGAGAGTCGGAATTGATTGCGCAATACTTTGCACTTGAGAGCGTGTTGCGGCTTATGGGCTTGCCGTTGAGCGATACGAAGCACTTATGCTTTGCTGCTACGGCTTGCCAAATAGGAGTAATTAACTGCTCTTCGCCCAAGATGTGGAAAATGTAACAGAGGGTACGGGTATTGAAAACGACCAACGGTTCTTTGAGCCTGCACATGAACAAGGCGGCGACCGTATTTGTATCGACTTCTGGCTGGAATACACGTTGGCCGTTGAACAACTCGGTCAAGGCCGTTAACTGCCTATTGTTGAGTGAAGCAAGAAAATTGATATTCATGTCAAAGAAGCAGGGCCTGTGCTTTAAATGTTTCTTTGATTCCTTGTTTTAAGAATTCACTTTGGGTATCTATTGCTCTTTTTTCCGCTTCTTTTTCTATGTCCGACAAATTTTTTCGACAATCAATTTGTTGTTTATGATGATGAGCAAGATAATCAACTGCATTGTTTATTGTCATTTCTTTAATTGGTTGATGTCCACCTAATCCGTTAATAATAAGCGTCTCTGCTAATATTTTGACGGATAAATCTTCTTTTGCAGCCAATAGGATATTAGCTGAAAAGATTCTTATGATGTCCTGTATATTCCCCATAACTTATTGATTTTATCGCAAATATAAATTAAAAACTTAAATTGTCAACTCCGGCAAGGCATTAACCGCCTTTTCTTTGAGCGAATCGACGGCACGGGTGTATTTCTCCGTGTGCTTTAATCCGCTGTGGCCAAGCAGGGACGCGACAGTCTTAATATCGGTGTGACACTCGCCGAGTAGATTCACGGCAAAGCTGTGGCGGGCGCAGTGCCATGTGATGTGCTTTTCAATTCCTGCACGGGCAACCCATATCCGCAGGGCTTTCAGGCATCCGGTGTGGCTCGGCAGTGTGAAGATGGGGCCGTCTTTCTCCGGGCGTTCGCCGATCAACTTTAATAGCGTATTGCTTAATGGTATCGTGACAATCGAATGTGTCGAGTGCCCGGTGGTTTTGTTTTGGTCAAACCGGATCGTCTTGTTGGCATAATCGACGTTGCTGTATTTCAGATCGACCACATCGCAATACCTTAATCCCGCGTACAGGCAGAATAGAAATGCCCGGCGTACATCCATATTTTGATAAGGGGTATTTGCGAGTTGTGCAATCTCCTCAAAGCTCAACACGTCCTTTCGCAAAGCAGTATCATCGACAACGCAGGGAACACCCGTACAGGGATTCTTTAGCAGAATGTCTTGGTCTATGGCATATTTGATAACCTTTTTGAACCGTTGGAAAAATCCCCGTGCACCTTCGCCGAAAGAGTGCTGTTGCAGATAGTCCACGAATTTGATCATCATCTCCCTGGTCATCTGATCTGGCTTGATATTAGTCTGCATGCTCGGATAGGATTCCGCAAGAAATCCTCGGAACCGTCGCAGGCAACCCTCCATCATCCGAATGTCTTTTTTCTTGTAGTTCTTTACATAGGCATCGAAAAACTCCAGAAAATTGATTTTCTGCTTCACGGGTGCGGCCTTGTCGTACCGACGGGCAACCAACACCTTTTCCTTGTCGATGCGGATTTCAGCGGCGAGGGCTAACGTTTCCTTGTTCTTTTGGCGTTCTTCCGGGGTGCGGGGATTCGGCAGCAGGTAAAGCCCCAAGTATTCTTTCGAGCGGATGTGCTTGATATGCTCTTTGCCTGTTACCTCGTCGATCACCTTGTTGTAACCCATGTAATACTCCAGATACAAACTTTGCCGACCGTCGGCCAGCGTTTTTTGCATCAATTTTGGATTTTCTTTGGTTTTTGCTTGCAACTTTGCCATAATTCCGGAAATTAGTAGTTTTGTATCTTCCTGATATTATGGTGCAAAGATATATATTTATTTTTTAATTCAGGGTGTAATAAAGGTGTAAAAAATAACGAAAAACCCTCAAAACAAGCACAAATGACAGAGTCGTAAATATTTATAAAATGCTAATAATAAGTAGTTTATATTCTTTTGGTTGGATGATATTTATTAGGTTGTGTATCGGCTCCGGGTACTTTTTTAATACGCCAATGATTTAATAATCAAATCATGGGCGTTTTTTATTTGCCATGAATTGGGCATTGACCCTTTCTCTGTTTGCTGTAAAGATTTTCTATTTTTTCAAAATACAAAATCAGCAAAATCTGTCTGCGGAAACCGGAGTATTGCGTTGTTATGGCAGACAACGTGCTACTAATCTCTATTATTCCGGTTCCCGCGAACAGATTGTAAACGAACGGCGGCGGGATTCAAATGCAGAAATGTTTGCAATGGTTCACCGCGACCAAAAGGCCCGCCGCCGCAGAGTTATCTTTTTTTACCCCACTTGGGGCGTATGTCGAGGAAAATCTCGAAATTCAAGCGTGGCATGGGACGAGCCAGCACCGAAAGATACTCCTCGTTAAACAGGTTTTTGACCGCGATCTTCACGGAAAAATCAGCCCAGGGTACGGCGAAAAGTTTTTCGACCGACATGTCGCTCATAAGATACGGAGGTACATATCCCGAGATCGTGTAGTCGTTGCTCGACATGGTGAAGCGTTCGCTATACCAACACCATTTGTAGAGCAGCCGCCAGCTTTTCCATGCCAGCCGCGCCGTTACCGACGCCGAGAACTCCGGTACATAGACCAGTTGTTTGCCGATGGACTCGTCGCCCTTGCTCATCGGCTCGCTCTCGTTGATCGAGGGCGTCCACGAAAAATTGCCGTCGGCACCGACTTGCCAGTCACGGTTCCAGGTTCGGTCGAAGCCCGCCTTCAATTCCACTCCGTAGGCATGTACTTTTTTGAGGTTCTTCGGCGTCCAAAAATCCTGCTTGCCTCCCAGGGGTATCCACAGAATCCAGTCGTCGATGTAGGAATCGAACCACGTCGCCTCGCCGTGAACCGCGTACCGCCCCTCTTTGGCGAAGGCAAACGATACGCCGCCGTCGTAGGTGAAGCCGTGTTCGGGCTGCAGGTCGGGATTGCCGCCCGGCTGGAAGTAAAGGTCATTGAGCGTGGGGAAACGGTAGTTGCGCGAAATGGATGCCTTGGCCCGGACGTTTCCGGCTTTCGAGAGCATGTAATCGGCATAGAATGCCGGAATGAGCGGCGTCCAATCCTTGCCGTACATATCCTCTCGCAACGCCAGCGAGAGGCCCAGCCGCTCGGTAGGCGTCCACTTGGCAGTCATATAAGCAGATAGTTCCGTGCGGGCTTTGTCGTAACCGACCACCGCCTTGTCGCCCTGCTGGGTGATGATGTTGCGATCCTGATTTTTCGCGAAATGCTGGTGCAGGGCAATGTCGGCCGAGAAAAGCCATTTTTTGCCGACGTAAAATTCGCTGTTACCCGATGCGAAAAGCGTGTTTACCTTGCTGCGCGAAGTAATCATGTAGGCCCATTCGCCGTTCCCTTTGTCACGGGCGTAATCGTAGCCGAGCCATGTGTGGATGTAACCGGCTTTTGCTCCGACCTTGTATGTAGGACGCAGATGATCCCACGAGAGTACGCTGCGCAGGGTGCGTTCGCGCTGCTGGTGCAGAATATCCTTCGGATCGCCGTAATCGACGGTCGTTTGTGAAAGGCCGCGCTTGGAGGTGAGAAACCAGGCGTTCAGCCCGAAACGGTCGCCCTTGCCGGTATTGTAATAGACCTCCTGCAAGGCGTGAAAGTCATGAAAATCGCCGTCACGGTGGGTTTCGATGGGGTGGTAGGTGTCGATGATATTTTTATCGTCGTCGTAGACATTTTCGTTCTTGTCGCGGTTGCGGTACTTGAATTCGTTGGGCGACGAGGAGTAGACCAGGCGCGTCGAGGTCTGCCAATGGTCGTCGCCGTAGGTCAGCCGTAGAAATTCGTCCGTCGTCCAGAACGAGCCGATTCCCTGTGTATACTGCATTTTGAATCCGCGTGTATCGGCGGGTTTGGTCGCCAGTGTGATCGCCCCGCCCAGACCGCCGCCCACGACGTTGAGCGACGAGGTGCCGTGCAGCAGCGTCGCGTCGTCCACGAAATAGGACGGGATCATCGAAAAATCGGTCATGCCCAGCATCGGGGAGTTGATACGCATGCCGTTCCACATCACCTGCGTGTGCGATGCCGCCGTACCGCGAAATGCCACGGTAGAAAGCGTGGCCCGGCCGTACTGTTTGATGAAGATTGCCGTATTGAACGTCAGCACGTCGGCCATCGACAGGGCGATGTTCTCGTGCAGGACGAGGGTGTCCAGTTGTGTTTTTTGTACGCCGATCTCTTTCATCGGACGAATTCCTGTAACACCGACCTCACGAATGGGCATCACCAGCGAGGGGTTGTTGTTCCACCAGCCGTTGCCGGCCGGTTTTTCTTGTGCAGTGATTGTTGCGGCGAGGCACAAACCGATAAACAGAAGTATTGGTTTCTTCATATTGCGTATCGGTTTAATACCAACAAAAAGCCCCCGGAATAATTCCCACCCGGAATTCGTCGAGCAACTCTCCTTCGGGCGAATAGCGGTAGACGATCCCCTTCTGTTGGTAGTCGATGGCGTCGGCCACGTATACTTCCGACGTGTTGGGGTCGATGGACAGGCCGTAGAATTTCGTCTGCTTGTATTTGAGGAACGGCCGCACGGGGACGTGATCGGCTACCACCGGCATCCGCCAGATATCGTTGTTGATGAAGTAGAGCGTGTCGCGTCCGCCGTTGAGCTGCACCTCCGAGGGCCAGTCGCCGAATTTGAATTTGAACTGTTTTTCGATCCTGAAAGTTGCGGCGTCGATACGGTAGAGCGAGGGGGCCTCGTGCCCGTAGGGACTGCCCTCATAACCGCCGTCGGTGATCGTCCACATCTTGTCGTACTTATCCATCACCAGCGACGTGGGCTGGATGCCGACGACCAGCTCGTCGACCACCTTGTCCGTTTCGGTGTCGATCTTCAGCAGCCGGTTCTGATAAGACCAGCAGTTCACGTAGACGTATTTGCCGTATTGCACCATCTGTTCGGTCGAACCGGTTTCCATCGTCATACCCGGGCAGTCGATGTATCCCGTAATCTCGAACCGTTTGGGATTGACGATGAAAATGCGGTTGTCCCAGATCTGTGTGACATAGGCTTTTTCGTCCGACAAAAAATGGATATAGCGCGGGGAGGTGAGGTTCGTGATGCGCCCGACTTCTTTGAAGGTCACGGGGTCGATGGCAAAGATCACATGCGAATTATTCACGACGATCCAGCCCAAGCCGCCGTACATCGTCATCGACTGTGCCACGTCGCCCAGCTTCTGATCGTTGGCGCGGAAGAACACCTCGTTGTCGATCTTACGGGTTTGCGTGTCGTAGAACGAGAGCGTGGCATTGCCGTATTGGAAATTCCCCTCGTTGGTGATGAACAGCCCGTGTCCCACCTCGGGGCGGACTGCGATCTCCCGACCGAGATCGTAGTCCCACTTCATGCAGCCGGTGAGAACCGAACAACAGCCTGCGACGATGAATATAAAGCGGTTCATCCTACGGCTTGACATACTCCCCGGCGGTTATTTGCTCCCAGGTCGGATTATAACCGTTGCCCGAGACATTCCACTTGTCGGCCGAAAGTGACGGCAGCGCATTTTTCAGCCCGGAGAAATCGGTCATCTTGCCCCAGTATTTGATATCTACCGAACCGATTTCAGTGACGCCCGCGAAATCGGCCATGCCTGTCAGCTTCATTTGGCTGGCCGCACCGGAGTAGGTTCCGCCCCAGAATTTGAATACCCCGATCTTGCGCAGCAAGGGTAATTCGAGATCGCCTTCATCCACATACTGCATATAGCTCGTGTCCCACTTGTCCGTCACCTCGGTAAGTTTCGGGGCGCTGAGTTTTTTGAGGTACGAACAACTGCTCATCTGGAAAGTTCCGACTTGCTCCAGATCGGGAAATGAAACAGTTGTCTGGCCGCTGGCTTTGCCGCCCGACTGCGAATAGGTACCGATGGATTTAATGCCGGGGAAGGTAATCAGGTCGTTCTGCGTATAATTGGAAACGCTGAGTTTTCCCGAGATGGTTTCAGCGCCTTCGAGCGCGGTGAAGTCGCACGCTCTCGAACCGCCGTTCAGCGATAGATCGCCCAGCGCATTTTTCCGAACCCTGACCTTCGCCAGTTTGTAACAGGCGATCAGTTCGACCTTCGGGAGCGACTCCACGCCCGACAGGTCGAGCGACGGCAGCAGGTTCAACTGGTAAAAATAGATGTTTTCGCAGGCCGTGAGCCGGGGGATGGAGAGTGTTTCGATCAGAGAAAGGTAGCGCAGGCAGAACTGTCCTCCGATGGTTTCGAGCGCGGGCAGTTCGAGCCGGTCGCTTGAAAATTTCGTGTCGATTTTAAAATCCGCACGTACCTTTTCGAGCGACGAGAGGTCGATGCTGGAAAGCATGGCTGCAGAGCTACTGTCCGAGAGCGAGAACGAGGCCAGCGAAGGAACTTTCGGCATTGCGAATGTGGTCGCTGCCGTCAGGTAGTTCCAGGTAAATGCACCGCCCAGATGCACCAGTTCCGGCATATTGAGTACTTTGAGCTGTGTCAGGTAAGTCAGCGTGCAGTTGCCGCCGATGGAGGCGATCTTCGGGAGTTCCAATAACTGCAATTCGCTGAGATACTGGAGCGACAGAGAACCCGTTACTTTTTCGAGCGACGAGAGTCCGAGTGCGGCCAGGGCCTTGTTGCCGGTCGAGGCATTTGTGCCGGAGAGGATCGTCAGATCGCCCGTACACTCCTTCAGCGCCGGAACATTGAAAACGGAGAGTTTGGCTGCATTGATATAGACCGTCCCCGTCGATACGAGTTTCGGCAGGTCGAGTTTGGCGACCGTATTGCCGTTTACCGAGAGCTGTCCGAGCGATTCGAGGGCGGGCAGTACCACGTCGAAATCCTGGGCGGTCGTAAGCGGCGTGGTGGCCGTTCCCAACACCAGACCGCCTGCCGAACGCAGGTTTTCGAGCCCGGAGAGTTTTTCCCCGGCGAATGAGTTGCCTACGACGATGTTGTAGCGCACGTCGGTCAGTCCGGCTAACGGCGCAAGGTCGGTCACGGGATCGTCGCAGGCCGAAAAATCGCCGATCGTGAGGTTTCCCTCGATCACCGTCGCACCCGTTGCGGCGAACGCTTCGACATCGGCCTGTGTCGGCAGTGCGACGCTGCCGGTCGTAACGTCGTTACGCTTGACCGAGTAGGCGTAGTCGCGCAGGGTCTGGTTATAGGCCATGACGCGGAAACGGTGTTCGTTGTCCCAGTCGGTGATCCTCGCCGGATCGGGGTACAGGATCGCCTGCTCGCAAAGTTCGTAGTCAGCAGTAGCACCTTCGAGCGACACATTGCGGGGAATGGAAACCACGATTTCGTCGCCGACGAGTGCGGCGCGGTATACCGTTCCGTCCTTGGCGGTGAGCGCGAACGAAGTGATGTGGTTGTCGATGCCGGCAAAGGGCTGGTTCTCCTCTTTGTCGTTGCAGCCGCAGAACGCGAAAACCGCTGCGGCCAGAATCAGTATTTTTCTCATCGTATTATTTCTTTTTGGTCATGTTGTAATCGAATACGCCGAACACTTCGGTCGAAATTTCGCCCAGCCAGCCGCTTTTTGCCTGAATGCCGGTCTGTACCTTGACAAAGTCGATGTATTTGAGGCCGGCGGGCTTGCCGTCGAAAGTGACGGCGTCGGAAATCCGGAAATGGTTGGCGTTGACGCCCGCTCCGGAGTTCGGATCGTCGGTCAGACGGTCGATCGGGCTGAAGTTGTCCGCGTAGCCCCAGTCGTAAGCTGGATTGACCCAGTAGGAACCGTTGCCCGACTGGTCGTAATTGTTGGCCTTGAGGCAAGTGCCGCGCAGCGTGTAGCTGTCAGCCTCGACCCATGCCGGATAATAGTAGTCCTGCGTATGGAATTGCGAAAGGTAATCGACGGAACCGCTCGCACCCTTGTTGTCCGTCCACTGCACCTCCATGCCGGCAGCGCGTGGACGGTAATAGGTCACGGCATAATCCTGTGTCGTTTCAGGCTTACCGTATTCGGAGCCTTTCAGTTCGTACCATGTGTCGTTCGGCAGTCCGTCGCCGTTTTCGTCCTGCATGACCCATACGATGCCCGGTTCGGATGAACCGTCGAACGAGTTGCCCGAAACGCCGATGTTGTAGCCGCCGTCATTTTCAATGCTGTGGTCGAAGCCGACTACCAGATAGCCGCCGAAAGCTCCCAGCGACACGTAGGTGTTGAGTTTCATCTGGGACTCGGCATAGGCGCACGCTGCGTCCATCGTCGTCACGTCATAACGTTCGTTGACGAATTGTCCGGGAGCGGCAAGGAACTCGTAGACCTTGTTCCAATCCTTGCTGCTTGCCGGAGATCCGGCACGGTAGTATCGGCCTTCTGCGGGGCAGACATTGACGGTCAATTCCTGAGGAACCGTCAGATATGAGTTTTTCATTTCGACTCTGACCGTGTACGTTCCTTCGGCCGATTCGGAGAAAATATATACCGGATCGGAGGACTGTTGCACCTGTTTGCCGTTTACCGACCAGGTATAAGTGGCATCGAACGCATTGGTAATGTCGAAAGGCATCAGACGGATGCGGCGGCCGGCGGATAGGTTGAAGACCGTCTGATCGAATGTCCAGCCGAACGGCATTTCGTCGATCGTGCAGACTTTTACCCCGAATTCCTTGCTGTCCTCGCCGTCCTCATTGCGGGTGGCGAATTCGAGCGTATAATCTCCGGCTTCGGACGCGTCGAATGTAAATTCCTTTTCGGAGGAAACCTCTTTGCCGTTCACGCTCCATGTGCAGGTCGTGGGGATCGAGGTGTCGATTACGGAGGGTTTCAGCGTCAGAGGACTGCCGACCAGAATCGTATACCCTTTTTCGGGAACCGGCAGGCTGATTGTCGGGATTTCCAGTTCTACCACATCCACACGCAGCTCCTCGGAGGCCGTGCCGTAACGGTTCGACACTTGGAGGAGCACGAACAACTCGCCTACGGTTTGTTCGCACACCGTAAGGGCGGGTTGCGTGCCGACGACTTTTCCGTCGATTTTCCACACATAGAGTGCCTTGTCCGCGTTTTCATAAGTGGGGCTGATCGTCAGTTCCCGGCCTGATTTGATGGTGTAAACCGCATTCTCGCTGTCGAGCGTGATACGGGGGGCCGTCTGCGAATCGACCTCGATCACATCGTCTTTGTTGCAGGACGACAACACGAACAACGCAGCAAATAAACAGGATAACAGTTTTTTCATCTCTTTATGCTTTATTTGTTAATATACGCTTCGGAGAAACGGTAGACGAAATCGATCCCGGCCGGGCTGGCACCTTTCTGCGTGGGATAGGAAAAATGGTTGATTTCCGAGGCGGAAGTTCCGCTCACGTCATAGGTGTAGATATTCGAATCGACGTAGCTCGACTTGCCGACCCACAACACATTGGTTGTCGGATGCTGCCCCATAATGCCGTAAATCGTTTCATTTCCAGATAGATATTTGTAATCGACGGTCTGCGTCTGGTAATTGTACCGCGTTGCGCTCGTGGCGTTGAAAGCATCGGTATCCACAAAATAGAGATAAGGATCGGTGAAACTGGCGCACATGCCGATAGCCGGAGACCATGTTGCGATCGGGAATCGAACACCTCCGGAAAGTTCTTTTTCTGAAACGACCGTGCCCGAGTGATCGATGCCAACGATCATCGGATCGGAGGTCAGGGTTCCCATATTCGGGCTCGTGCCGGAATAGGTTCCGGCAAGGGCGAAATAGATATTGCCGTCGGCACCTTTGACGATGCCTTTTACTTGCCGGCCCTCATAGGTCAGCCGCTTTTCCACCGTTCCGCTTTCGGCATTGATGATAACGACGCTGTGTCCGCATCCCGCATAAATCTTACCCCGTGAATAGACCATGCGGGTTTTGATCGCGCCCACCGAAGTAAAGGCTCCGAACGTGCCTTCGAGGGTCGCGCCGATTTGCACCGAATTTTCACCGAGGGTCAGGGCGACTATGCCCGAAGTGCTTTCCATACTTGAATCGGAATATTGAACATAGGCTTTCGTTGCACTTACAACGACCAGATGCTGAGGCCATGTGTCTTTGTCTTCGGGGGTTTTAAATACCAGCGGGTCGGCGAATTCCATGCGCATCGTCCGGGCATCGCACACAACGAAACGGCCTGCGCCGCCCATGCGGTCGCCGTTCTGGGTTAACAGGTAGATTTTTCCGTTGGCCATGAACATATCCTGTACGACGTTGCCGATCTCCAATCCGCCGTTGGCCTGCTCGAATACCTCCCGGTACTCCTTGCCGGCCTTGTCGTAGTAGACCAGCATACCGTTTACTGAAGTCATATTGCCCTCGCAGACCACGAACGTACCGTCCTTGTGCGTGTAGTCTACCGAAGCGCACACGTCGGCCGAGGCAAAGACCGTATCCCCTTTTTTATCGATCCCGATCAGCGTGATGATGCCGCCTGAGTAAGCTGCATCCGAAGCCGCCGGAGCCTGCACGGTTACGCTATTTTTCGCAAGGTTCAGCGACGCCTTCCACCCCTCGGGAATATTCATGAAGTCGGCGGTTTCCACATCCGTCGTATTCAGCGTCAGCGTCTTTTTCTTGCCGAAGTCGAATACGAAGTACGAACGGCCGTCGTCGGGCTGTACAAAACAGAATGAGGACACCGAAGTTTTTGGAATGACGATTTCCGTGCCGTCGGTCAGAGTGAACGTTACGGCATCGTCGCCGTCGCTGACCGATTTGAAGAACGAATCCCCGTCTTTTCCGTTGCTTCCCGTCGCTTTTACGTCGTTGCCGGCCGCATCTTTGATGCGCGCTCCGTCCACAATCCAGTAACCGTCGGCATCGACGGCCATTTCGGGTTTCGAACCATCTTTGCCAGCTACCGGGATTTTGTGGCCGTCCGCATCGGTCAGCCAGTTGCCCTTGCCGCCGATCGTCCAGTAGTAGCCCCCCTCGAACAGGTCGATACCGACCTCCGGGGCATTCGTACCGTTCTTGCCGTCGGCAATCGAAACGGAGGTGTTGTCGTTGAACGTGATGGTGTATCCGGTGTCCGTCTGGGTCACATCGGAGATCGTCTTGCTTTGGCGCAGGGCATCCACAAGCGTTTGCAGCGCCGAAACCTCTTTGTTGAGTTCCGCGAGTTGGGTCTTGATCCCGTCGATCTCCTTCCACAGATCGTCGTCGTCGTACGAGCAGCTCCATGTCGCAGCACCGAACAGGGTTATTGCTAAAAGGGTAAATAGTTGTTTCATGCTTTTCAGATTTTAATTATTAATCGGTTTGATTTCCGGGGGATAAAAAACGCCTGCCGACAGGCGACGGCCTGCGGCAAGCGTAGAGGATGAACAGGAGATCCGGACGGGGCGCGGATTAGCCTCTCCCGTTGTATAACCCTGTCTGTTATGAATTATTCCCATTGTCATTCGAATCACGCGGGTGATTGCACGACAGGAAACTGCTGAAAATCAAATCGGGGAGGGAGTGCGTTGCGATAACGACGACCGTACCATTCGATTCCAACCCGAAACCCGCGGGTGCAAATCAATCGTTAAGGCAGGTCTTCTGACTCGTCCCGTTTATCGCGCCTTCCCAGTTTAAACCAGTGGCAAAGAGTACGATAAACAACTTCTCCCGAAGGAGGGGACTTACAGCAGCGAGTACTGTTCCGGATTTTCACCGGATTCCCTTTTCATCCTGTCCGGCATACCGGGCAGGAACCATAACGGCGTAAAGGTAATTATTTTTTTTGATTGTTATACAAATCACAAAAAAAATCGCCCGGCCTCGCAATCGGGAGGGCGTAGAATTTCCGTATCGGTAGGGATCTGCCCGGGTAAAATGCGTTACTCCTGTGCGCGGCTTCCAGCAGAGATCGGTTTTGTGCAAAAATAACGCTTCCCGAATAACTGCCAGCCGTATTTCCGCAATTTGTCCATCCCGTAAATTTATCGATATACGAATAATTTGCACGTACTTGCATCTCCCGGAGGCATTTCGTATTTTTGCATGTCCTGCAAAAGGGACGAACCCGCTATGAAAGGATTTTTGTTGCCCGGCGTGCTGGCCGGCGGAGTGGTTTCTGGCGGAGTGCAGCAAAAAGTACCGACAAACAGCGAAGTTATGAAAACAAATACATCGACGATCCGCCTGATCTACCCGCAATGGCAGGGCGGCAATGTCGCGGCAATGGTGCCCGAGGTAAAGGATCCCGACGATGCCGCACGGGG
>ULSE01042110.1_pt1 | contig 34894 bp, 40 predicted proteins | sample 1956061 | NCBI WGS metagenome assembly ULSE01 (sample SAMEA4835700, study PRJEB28245) | human gut metagenome | biome: gut microbiome; material: fecal sample | place: Denmark | collected 2008 | reverse complement strand
GGTGGTCGATTTATCGGTGAAGAAGTGGCAAAGAAACTTGGCATTGCATATTATGACAAGGATATCATTGGACAGATTGCAGAACAGTCAGGATTGTCACCAGAGTACATTAAAGAAAATGCAGAGTTATCTCCAAAGAAAGGTTTATTTGCATATGCCTTTGCCGGACGTGACATTACAGGAAAGTCCATAGAAGATATCGTATATGAAGCACAAAGAAAAGTTATTTTGGAGTTGGCTGGAAAGGAGCCTTGTGTAATCGTTGGAAGAAATGCTGATTACATTCTGAAAGACAGGGATGATGTGTTAAATGTGTTTATTCATGGGGATATGCCGGAAAAAACACAGCGTATCATGGGCTTATATAATGTTGAAGAGAAGGAAGCCGTCAAAATGATGGCAGACACAGATAAAAGACGTATGACAAATTATAGCTTTTACACGGAGCAGAAATGGGGAAAAGCCAGTAATTATACGTTGTGCCTGAACAGTTCACAGCTTGGATATGACAGGTGTGAGAAGATAATTATGGAATGTGGTAAATAACTGGAAGTGATAATTTTATGATGTGATATATCTGTAAAAACAGGAGGACAATAGGGAATGCCGGAATTCACTGTGAGTATAAAGGAAAAGATTCCAATGGATTTACTTATCACAAGTATATCTATATGTAAAGGTTGTCTTAAAACAAGGAGAAATTTTCCTATTGCATTTTATCAGTGCTTTAAAAGAATATCCGGGAGATGCCTGGATTAAGAAGTATATTTTTCCAGGCGGTGTTGTACCTTGCTTACGTGAAATTATGTATATTGCAGGAGATAAGAGATTTTACACGGTTGGATCAGAAAGTCTGCGCAGACATTATAATCATACGTTGTTGTATTGGAATAAAAATTTTCAAGATCATCGTCAGGAAGTAGTAGAGATGTTTGACGAACGATTTGCACGTATGTGGGAATTATACCTGTGTGCGTGTGCTGCTACTTTTATGAATGGAATTATTGATCTGCATCAGATTATTTTTACGAATGACATAAATAATGAAATTCCAATGACAAAATGGTATTAAAAAAATATAGATAATCCTGGATTGTATGTGATTTTATCATGAATAATCCAGGATTAATTATTGTAGATAGAAAATATAATAGATATTGACAAAAGAAAGATAACAATTATAATAAGTAGCGTACTACTTATACGGAGGGGCTTATGGAAACGAATATTGCTCCGGGGCTTCGATTTTCTATATTAGACAGAGAATTTAAGAAGAAACTGGAAGAACGCGCAAATCGGATGGGACTAACGGCTGTACAGTTGAGAGTACTGGGTGAATTAAGTCGCGCAGAGTCAATGGGAGCCTGTGAAATTAATCAGAAAGATTTGGAAAAAGCACTTGCTGTGACGCATCCGACAATGACTGAAATTATTAAAAGACTGGAAAAGAAAAAAGCTGTTATCTGCACGCAGAGTAAGGTTGATGCACGCTACAAAAAGATTAACTGCGCAGATGAGTATAAGAATATTCACATAGAACTTAAGAAAATGGACTGGGAGATTTTTAACAAAATCTGCGCAGGGATTCCGGAAGAAGATATACAAACATTTTTGAAAGCATCAGAAAAAATGCTTGAAAATATTGAAAAATAGTGTACTCACATGTGTGGGTACACTTTAAAAATAGATAAATAGGTAGTACACTACCTAAATGAGGATATGATGAACGAAAATAAAATGGAAACAATGCCGGTTAATAAACTGTTGATTACAATGGCGGCACCAATGGTTTTATCAATGCTGATAGGTGCTTTGTATAATGTGGTAGATAGTCTTTTTGTAAGCCACTATGGAGAGAATGCTCTATCAGCGGTATCTTTAGCTTTTCCGATACAGAATATTATTATTGCAACAGGAACCGGAATCGGTGTCGGAATTAATGCATTGCTATCCCGTTTTTTAGGCGAAAAGAAACAGAAGAAAGTAAATCAGACAGCTTTGCATGGCATTATTCTAGGCATTGGGTTTTATATACTGGTATTATTATTTGGCATTTTCTGTGTAAAAGGTTTCTATATGGTTCAAACCAATGATACTGAAATTATTTCCATGGGAGTAGATTATCTTACAGTTATCTGTGTTTTTGGATATTTTGGATTACCGGAAATGGGAACAAAAGGTGCAGCAATAGCTACCGTAGTAGGACAGATTATAGCAATGTTATTAGGATTATATTTTAATCTGACAAAGAATACAGATGTACAGTTTAATTTCAAATCAATCGAATTAGAGAGCTATTATTTTAAGGGAATTTGTACTGTTGGAATTCCAACAATTATTATGCAGTCAATGTCCAGCATCATGTGTTTTGGAATCAATAAACTTCTTCTGAATTTTTCAACAACTTCAACAGCAGTATTTGGTGCATATTTCAAATTACAGACGTTTGTATATATGGCGACTTTTGGATTAAACAATGCCTTGATTCCAATTGTAGCATTTAATCTTGGAGCTAAACATGCAGACCGGATTAAGAAGGTTATCCGTCTTAGTGGGGCGTATTCAGCTTTGATTGGTCTGGTAGGGCTGATTATTATGGAAATGCTGCCAGTACAGTTAATATCAGCATTTGCACCATCAGAGGAAATGTTTTCACTTGGTGTGACGGCATTACGCATACTTGGGTTTAGTTTTGTCTTTGGAGGAGTATCCGTTATGATATGCTATGCATTACAGGGATTTTCGAGAGGAATATCCAGCTTGATAATTTCTGCATTAAGACAGGTTATTATTTTACTTCCTCTTGCATCAATTCTGGGTAAAGCGATTGGAATTAATGGAATATGGTGGAGCTTCCTAATCAGTGAAACAGTAACAGTAATTCGTAATGTCCGACACCGCTTCCAGTCATCCAATCCGCAAAAATAGAAAAAAGTGGAAAAAACTTCTTGCAATTTATTATCTTTACTGCTATACTCAGTTAAAACATAATATTCCTATATGACAAGTAGGAAATGAAAGGAGCGATACCGTGAAATTTAATACATCTTTGCTGCACGGTGCTTTTCGGGGTGAACCGCAGACAGGAGCAACATTAACACCAATTTACCAGTCGAGTGCATTTGAACAGGAATCGGCAGAACGTCTGGAAAAGATATTTCATAATCAGGCTCCGGGATTTTCCTATACGAGGATCAATAATCCGACGGTGGAAGCATTTGAGAAAAGGATGACCGTGTTAGAGGGCGGTAAATCGAGCGTTGCATGCGCATCCGGAATGGCAGCGATGTTTAATGCATTTGCAAACATCTTACAGGCGGGAGATGAGATCGTATCGAGTGCGAGCCTCTATGGTGGAAGCATTGATCTCTTCCGGGATCTTGAAGCATTCGGAATCACGACTCATTATGTCGAAAACAACGATCTCGATGCATTCTGCAAAGCGACCAACGCACACACAAGACTCTATTTTGCAGAGACACTTGGAAATCCGAGACTGGATGTGACAGATATCAAAGCGCTGGCAAAGCTGGCACATGAGAATGGCGTACCGCTCATTATCGACAACACAGCAGCCACCGCATATCTGGTAAAACCGCTTTCACTGGGCGCAGACATTGTAGTCAATTCCACTTCGAAATACATCAATGGAAACAGCAACTCGATCAGCGGAGTTATCACAGACGGCGGAACATTTAAGTGGGATACCGAAAAATATCCGGGTATGCGTAATTTTGTAAAATTCGGACCGTTTGCCTACACTGCAAAATTGAGAAACGGACTGTTCCGCAACACCGGAGCCTGTCTCTCGCCGCAAAATGCATTTTTAAACAGCATTGGGCTTGAAACGTTAGGACTCCGCATGGAGCGTATCTGCGACAATGCAATGCAGCTTGCGGCTTATATTGAAGAAAACTATAAAGACATTACGGTAAATTATGCAGGGTTAGAGACGAGCAACTGGCATGAGATTGCAAAGAGCCAGTTTGACGGTCATTACGGCGGCATCTTTACCTTAAGGCTTGGCAGTAAGGAGCGGGCATTTGCATTTATCAATGCATTAAAATATCCGCTTAAGGTATCTAATATCGGCGATACCAAAACACTTGTCATCCATCCGGAATCGACCATCAGTGTACACAGCACGGAGGAAGAAAAGAAAGCGGGCGGTGTATTTGATGATCTGGTGCGCGTCAGCGTCGGAATCGAGGATATTGATGATCTGATCTGGGATTTTAAGCAGGCGATCGAGAGCCTTTCTTAAAAAACGAAAAAATATACCAAAGTGTTACAGTAATACTTTAAAACGGGCACTTTAAAGTGTTACAATAGAAAAGCACAGTAGAATACCAGGATATTGAAAAATCAGAAAAGATAAGGAGTGTAAAGATGGCGGGAGTTGATTATGCAGTATTAAAAAAAGGCGGATTCATGAGGCAGAAACAGAAAGGATTTTTCTCACTCAGAATCCAGGTGGTCGGAGGTAATCTGACTGCAGAAAATATTAAGACCGTGGCAGAGGTTGCGGAAAAGTACGGCAAAGGCTATGTACATATGACATCCAGACAGGGAATCGAGATACCGTTTGTCAACTTTGAGGATATCGAGGAAGTAAAAGCAGAGCTTGCAAAAGGCGGCGTGAAACCGGGTGTCTGCGGACCGAGAGTCCGTACCGTTACAGCTTGTCAGGGTTCGGAGATCTGTCCAAGCGGATGTATTGATACCTATTCACTGGCACAGGAGTTAGATGAACATTATTTTGGACGTGAACTTCCTCACAAGTTCAAGTTTGGTGTGACCGGATGCCAGAATAACTGCTTAAAGGCAGAGGAAAATGATATCGGAATCAAAGGCGGCATGGAAGTTTCCTGGGTTGAGGATAAATGTATCGGCTGTGGTGTCTGCGAAAAGGCGTGCCGTCAGGGTGCAATCAAATGTGAAGGAAACAAAGTGACGATCAACCGCGATCAGTGTAACTACTGCGGCCGCTGCGTGAAGTCCTGTCCGACGGATGCGTGGGAAGGAAACAGCGGATATCTGGTTTCCTTCGGTGGATTGTTCGGAAATCAGATCTACAAAGGGGAGCAGCTTCTCCCAATCGTACATGACAAAGAGACACTGTTCCGTGTCACCGATGCAGCGATCGACTTTTTCAGAGATCATGCAAACCCGGGCGAGCGTTTCCGCCTGACGTTACAGCGCGTCGGCGAGGTAGAGTTCCGCAAGAAGATCAGAGAGGCTTATGAGGGAAAGTAAGGATTTCGGGCAGAAAAAACATGTATGCAGGAAAAAATTGTATATAAAAACAAATAGATATGTCACAAAAAAATATGCATGCAAGAACAAATAAGCATGTAAACAAATAGATGCAGCAAAAGCATGCATACAGAAAACAATCTGGAGCAATCAAAAATGCAGCATATATAATAAGAAGAAACAGGAGGGAAGAAATGGAAATCGCAGGAATTGCAATCGACGAAACAGTAGATATTACCGATAAAGTATGCCCGCTCACTTTCGTAAAAGCAAAGGTAGCGCTGGAGGAATTAGATGATGGCGAAGTCATTGCCATCCGCATGAACGATGGTGAGCCGGTACAGAACGTACCACGCAGTGTCAAGGAAGAGGGACATCAGATCTTAAAACTGGTGGACAATGAAGATGGAACTTATAACCTGATCGTCCGTAAGGTAGAGGGATAGGAGGAATCATGGCACAGCGAATCAATAAAGACAATTTTGAAGAAAAAGTCCTGAAAAGTCCGCTGCCGGTTCTGGTAGATTTTTATTCGGACAGTTGTATTCCGTGCAAGCAGTTATCACCGGTGCTTGGGGATATCGAGGACGAACGCGAAGACACACTTTCTGTATATAAAGTAAATGTCAACTATGACATGGAGCTTGCTGAAAAATATGACGTCATGGGTGTACCGGCACTGCGGTTGTTTGTACAGGGCGAGGTCAAAGCAGAGAGAGCCGGTGCAGCAGGAAAAGCTGATATTGAGGCGTGGATCGATGAAAATTTAAAATAGCGGGCAGACAAAAAAAGGTTCCGCGGAAAAGAGGAGAAACATGCAGATCACAGTAGCAGGAAACAAAAAAGAAGTAAAAGATGACTTAAAGTTAACAGAACTGTTCGAGTTAGAGCAGGTGGAAACCCCGGAGTATGTGACCGTTTCCATCAATGAGGAATTCGTACCATCCGAGCAGGTGGAATCAACGGTATTAAAAGATGGCGACAACGTAGAATTTTTATATTTCATGGGAGGAGGCAGCTATGGCGTTAACAGATGAGCAGATTGAGCGTTATTCAAGACATATCATATTAAAAGAAGTCGGCGCAAAGGGACAGAAAAAACTTTTAAATGCAAAAGTGCTGATCATCGGAGCCGGCGGACTTGGTGCACCTGCAGCAATGTATCTTGGTGCAGCAGGCGTGGGAACCATCGGTATCGTAGATGCAGATGAGGTCGATCTTTCCAATTTACAGCGTCAGATCATCCACGGCACAGCCGACATCGGAAAAGCAAAAGTAAAATCCGCAAAAGAGACGATCAATGCGATGAACCCGGATGTAACGGTAAAAACCTACCGCCAGTTTGTGACAAGCGAAAACATCATGGATCTGATTGCCGATTATGATTTTATCATTGACGGAACGGACAATTTCCCGGCAAAGTTTTTAATCAATGATGCCTGTGTCATGGCAAAAAAACCATTTTCCCATGCAGGAATCATCCGTTTTAAGGGACAGCTTATGACCTATGTTCCGGGAGAAGGACCATGCTACCGCTGTGTATTCAAAAACCCGCCACCAAAGGATGCAGTGCCGACCTGTAAACAGGCAGGTGTCATCGGTGCCATGGGCGGTGTGATCGGAAGTTTACAGGCAATGGAAGCTATCAAGTACATTCTCGGTGTAGGAAAACTTTTAACCGGTTATCTTTTAACCTACGATGCAATCAATCAGGAGTTCCACAAAGTTAAACTGCCGTCTAATACTGATGGCTGCGCAGTATGTGGAAAACATCCGACAATCACAGAACTGATCGACTACGAGCAGGTTGTCTGCACAGACGGTATTTAACTTAGGAGGCGCATATGCTGATTTTAAAACAGGAAGATTACAATAAAATCGTGGATCATGCAAAAAAAGGACTCCCGAACGAGGCATGCGGACTGCTTGGCGGCTATGTGGAAGGTGACAAACGTGTGGTGACAGACGTGTATCTGCTTCGCAACGTAGACGAGAGCAGGGAACATTTTTCCATGGATCCGGCAGAGCAGCTTGCGGCGATCAAAGATATCCGCCAGAAAAAAGGCGTACTTCTCGGCAATTTTCACTCGCACCCGGAATCGCCGTCACGCCCTTCACAGGAAGATATCCGCTTAGCGTATGATCCGAAGATGAATTACCTGATCCTCTCCCTGATGAACCCGGAGGAGCTGGTGCTCAATTCCTTCCATATCGAAAAAGGAGAGGTCACAAAAGAAGAGCTTGTGATCGAAGCGTAAAAATAAAATCATAGACAAAAATAAGTGTGGAAGAAAATTTTTTCACACTTATTTTTTGTTTTATGGTACCAGAGGACTAGACCGTCAATTGACATAAATGATAATGATACGCTAAGATAAAAATATTGTGAAAAATGATTTTCTTAAAAGAAAATGAGGTTGCAGCAGGCAGCTGGAGGAGTATTGCGTGAGTAAGAAAATGTTATTAGGAGTATTAGCGGCAGTGATGCTATCAGGAGAGATAAGTGCTTCCCCTGTGTTGGCACAGAATCTGTACGCAGACAGGGACGTGACAGAAATCATGGAAACAGAGGAGGATGCGGCGGAGACAGAGCATGTGTTTTCTGTGGGCAATGCACTAGAAGATAAAAATGGTTTTGTAATTGAAAATGGAGTTTTAACAGATTACAGAGGGTATGAAACAGAGATTGCGATTCCGGCAGGGGTAACTTCCATCGGTGAGTCGGCATTTGAGGGAAAAGATATTGAGAGCGTCAAAGTTCCGGATGGGGTTACTGCATTAGGATATAGAGCATTTTATCACTGTACGAAATTAAAGTCTGTGGAACTGCCAAAGACCTTACAGACGATCGCATCATATGCATTCAGAAGTTGTGAAAATTTAGAAAGCATAACAGTTTCCGGTACCTCTGCGAAAAAAGGAACGGTAATGATACCGGGCAGCGTTACGGAGATGAAAGATTTTACTTTTGGCGGAAGTGATTTAATTACGGAACTGGATATAACGACTTCTACGGCAGTTATCTCTAACCGTATTGTAGATCTGCCCAATGTGAATACAGTAAAAGCCACTGGCAGTACAAAATACAAAGTCCAGGATAACATATTGTATGATAAATCAGTTGAAGATTTATACTATTTTCCGCAGGGAAGCAGCAAAACGCAGGTCATACTGCCGGAGGGCGTTGAGGTTATTGAAAAAGCAGCTTTTTATAACTGCAAAAATATTGAAAATATAACCTTGCCACAGACCTTATGGAAGATTGATGATATGGCACTGTGGGGGTGTGAGAAGATAAAGAAACTGGAGCTGACTTCGAAAATTTCAAGTGTTGGAAGTTATGTATTCAGGGACTGTAAGGCATTAGAAGAGATTATAGTTGTACCGGAAAACACATATTTTAAAAGTGTGGACGGTATTTTATATGAAAAGAAGAAATACATGAGAATGATGGTATGTCCTGCGATGAAACAGGGAATTGTTACGGTTGCAGACGGAATGCATGAGATTGGTACGGAGGCATTTCATGACTGTAAATATGTGACAGAAGTCAGACTGCCGGAAAGTTTAGAGACAATCAACAGCAGTGCTTTTGAAGGATGCAGTGCGCTGGAAAAAATTGAACTGCCGGATAATATCGAGCAAATTGGAATGTATGCATTTGAAGATTGTACAGCGTTAAAGAGTGTCAAATTACCAGCCAGATTAACGGACATTGATCAGGCAGTGTTTGCGGGGTGTGAGTCTCTGGAAAATATCGTGATTCCAGAAGGGGTAACCAGTATAAAATACAGGGCATTTGATGGCTGTGATAATTTACAGTATGCGATCATTCCGGCGTCCGTAACCAGCATAGAGGATGGTGCATTTGAAACCGGCCGGAGAGACAGGGATCTGCTCATTTACTGTAAGGAGGGAACCTATGCAGAAAGCTACGCAAAAGAAAATGATATTTCTTATGCGTATGGAAACACAGCGAAGAAACGGCAGACGATCACAGCGAATGACTTTGAAAAAATGTATGGAGATGAGTCATTTTATATTCAGGCAGCTACAGACGGAGATGGAAAGCTGACTTATAAGGTAAAGGATGAGTCTGTGGTTACGGTAAGCGCTGACGGAAAAGTCACGATCAAAGGAACAGGAACAACAGATGTCGTGATCACGGCTGCAAGAACAGACGCTTATGAGTGGGCATCGAAAACGATCCATATCAGTGTCCGGGGTGTGGTGAAGAAAAAATCGCAGACGATCACCGTCGCGGATATTATCAGTATCTATGAAGGAAATACGGTAGCATTAGACGCTGCAACGGATGGGGACGGAACAATTTCTTATGTGTCAGATGATAAAACGGTTGCAAGCGTGGATGCGTCCGGAAAAGTCTGTGGAATAAAACAGGGGACAGCACATATTACTGTTCTTGCATCAGAAACGGAATTGTATCATGCATCAGAGACAATCGTCACAGTAACTGTGAAGCCCAAAAAGACACAGAGTAATACAGACCCGGGGAAAAAACCATCGGATAACGTGTCGAAGGATGATTCACAGACAACAGAGGATAAAAAACCTTCTGATGGCGGCAACAATACATCCGGGACAACAGATGGTCAGCAGACAAAGAAGAAACAGATCATAAAAGCAAAAAATATCACAAAGACATACAGTACAAAAACATTTTCCATCGGAGCAAAGACAAATGGTGGAGGTAAATTAACATACAAGGTGGCAGATAAAAAAATTGCGACCATAAGTAAGACCGGAAAGATCAAACTGAAAAATTATGGACAGACAAAAATTACGATCAAAGCAGCCGCAAAAGGAAAATATAAGGCAGCAACAAAGACGATCACATTAACCGTAAAACCGGTAAAGGTAAAAGTAATCTCTGTAAAGCAGCTAAAGGCAAAGACGTTACAGGTAAAGTGGAAAAAGGATAAGAAGGCATCCGGTTATATCATTCAGTACTCCACAGATAAGAAATTCAAAAAGAATGTGAAAAAAGCTGTTGTCACAAAAAACCAGACCGTTACGAAAAAGATCACGAAATTAAAACCGGGAAAGAAATATTATGTCCGTGTGTGTGCATATAAAAATTCTCACGGAAAAAAAGTACAGGGAAGTTATGGTACGGTAAAAAGTGTAAAATTGAAGTGATATGCATCGGCATAAAAGTGGTAAAGGATGGAGAAACGTTATGAAAATGAAAAGAATACTGACTGGAATGCTGGGAGCAGCTATTTTAGCTGCAGGCGTAAATCTATTGTCCGTACAGGCGGCAGAAAATGCAGGAGTGATGGAATATATAGCTGCGACAGAATACATAGAGGAAACAGAAGCAGCAGAGCCGGAAAATGCAGAAAAACAGGTGTTTGAAACTGAAGAAGATACAAAAACAGCAGATACGGGTGAATTTACGATCAACAACGGTCTGTTGACAAAATATACCGGAACAGCAGAGACGGTTACAATCCCTTCAAATGTCAGTAGAATTGGCAAGTCAGCATTTCAGAATAATAAATACATCAAAAACGTAATCATTCCGGGAAATGTACGGAAAATTGAAATGCTGGCATTTTATGGATGCAGCAATCTGGAAAGTGTCACAATGGCAGAAGGTGTAGAAGAGATTGGTATGCAGACATTTTCCGAAACTCATTTGAAAAGTGTTGTTCTTCCCAAATCCATAATCAAAATGGATAGACTTGTGTTTACAAGCTGCAATCGGCTGACAAGTATTGATTTTACAGAGGGCACTTATAATATTAATGGTGATATCATAGGTTCCTGTGCTGCGCTGACAGAGATAAAGGTTTCAGGCAATAATACGAGATATCAGGTTAAAGATAACGTGTTATATGAAAAGAATGGAAAAACAATTTGTTATTGTCCGGCAGGCCGCAAGACTGATATGAATGTGCCGGATGGAGTAGAGCATATCGGAGATTTTGCATTCTGGGATTGTCTTACAACGAAAGTTACACTTCCTGATAGTGTAAAAAGTATTGGAGAACGGGCATTTTTTTCGACCGGAATGGAGACGATGATACTTCCGGCGAATCTGGAGTCGATTGGAAAAGAAGCATTTTTTTATTGCAAAAATTTAAAACAGATCACAATTCCGGCTAAGACAACAAAAATAGGAAACAATGTGTTCGGCAGCTGTGATCACTTAGAGACGATCAATGTGGCGGCAGGGAATACGATATACAGATCAGAGGATGGCATATTGTATGGCACAGAGGAAGGCAGACTCGTGTTGATTAATTGTCCTGCCGGGAAAAAAGGCAGCGTGAAGATCTTAGAGGGGACGGTGGGAATCCTTGATGGTTCCTTCAGTAACTGTGAAAAGATCACATCGGTAGATATGCCGGACAGCGTAAAGAGCATTGGCGAAGATGCATTTAAATCCTGTTCCTCGCTTATAAAAGTCCGGTTCTCAAATCAGCTTACGGATATAGGAAACTATGCCTTTTATAGGTGTGATTCCATGCAGCAGGTACATCTGCCGGACAGTGTTAAAGATTTGGGGGCATGGGCTTTCCGGTATTGTGATGCGTTAACAGAAGTAACAATTTCCAAAAATATTTCGGATATTCCGGATAATGCGTTTGGTGGCTGTACAAATCTGACCGGTATTACCATACCAGACGGGGTAAAAACAATAGCAGACAATGCGTTTTCGTATTGCAGCAATTTAACGATATACTGTAGTTCAGGTTCTGCTGCAGAAAAATATGCGAAAAATAACAATATTAAAAGAAAGGTAACTGACGAACGGAAAACCCAGACGATTACGACAGATAATGATAACATTGAAAAAACGGTTGGAGATCCGGATTTTAAGATCACTGCAAAAACAACCGGGGATGGAACTCTAAGTTTTTATTCGGGAAACGAAGATATCATTCAGGTATCTGAAAATGGAGCTGTAAAGATCATCGGAGCAGGTACGACCAATATTGTGATCACGGCATCTGCGACGCAAAATTGTAAAATGGCGCAGACAGAAATTTATATTACAATAAAAAATAAAGAAACGGATCAAAAGCGTGTGCAAAAGATCACGTATTCTTATCAGGCAGATAAAAAGGATCTGAATATTTTCTATCTTGACGCAAAGTCAGATGGGGATGGTAAGATATCTTACCGGTCAGAAAACGAAAAAATCGTAAAAATAGATGCAGATGGAAAAGGATATATCTTAGGTTCCGGGACAGTAAAAATTATTATCTCGGCATCAGAGACAGATACCTGTGCGGCAGCGCAGAAAATAGTTACGTTAAATGTAGAAAAAATAACAGATCAGACAGATGAACCGGGGCAGACACAAAAGCCGGATCAGACAGAAAAGCCGGGGCAGACAGATACTCCGAATCAGCCGGATAAGCCGTCAGACCAGAACGGTAATGCCACACAGCAGAAAAAGAAACAGACCATAAAAGCTAAAAATATTACAAAGACCTACAGCACAAAAACGTTTGCCATAGGTGCCAAATCAAGTTGTGGGGCAAAACTGACCTACAAGGTGGCAGATAAAAAGATCGCAGCCATAAGTAAGACCGGAAAAATCAAATTAAAGAGTTACGGACAGACAAAAATCACGATCAAAGCGGCTGCAAAAGGAAAATATAAGGCAGTAACAAAGACGATTACTTTAACGGTAAAACCGGTGAAGAACCAGATTACTTCTCTGAAATCCAAAAAGGCAAAGACATTTGAAGTAAAATGGAAAAAGGACAAGAAAGCATCCGGTTATATCGTTCAGTATTCCATGGATAAGAAATTCAAAAAGAATGTAAAAAAAGTTGTTGTCACAAAAAACAAAACCACTACCAAAAAAATCACAAAATTAAAGCCGGGAAAGAAATACTATGTCCGCGTATGCTCTTATAAAAATTCCCGCGGGAAAAGAGTGCAGGGAGCTTATAGTAAGGTGAAAACTGTGACGGTCAGAAAGTGATTGCTCCTGTTATTTTCGGAAATAAAAGATTAAAAAATTTAAAAGAATTAATGTAAGAACAGCTATAAACACAGTGTTTATGGTTGTTCTTTTTTTCTATTTATGGTTCCTGATACCTAAGTACCATTTTGCAAAACTTTATCAAATTACCTTGACAAATATTTCCATCAGTCATATACTTTGAAAAGCTAATTATTTGACTATCAAACTATTTGAAAGGCAAATGATTACATGAATCAGAAAATAAGAAAAGAAAATCAGCCCACAATAGAAATAAGGGCAAGGCGCTGGAAAAATGATAAGGCATGCGCAGAAAAGGAGAAAAAATATGTTAGAGAAAATGATCCCGATTATTGCAGAGCAGTTAAATGTAAATGAGTCTGAAATCAAGGCAGAGTCTAATTTCAAAGATGATTTAGGAGCAGATTCCTTAGATTTATTTGAACTTGTCATGGCTCTTGAGGAAGAGTTTGGCGTGGAGATCCCATCTGAGGATTTACCTTCTATCGTAACTGTCAATGATGTTGTTGAGTACTTAAAAGGAAAAGGTGTGGCTTAAGTATGGAAACAAGGGTAAGTAAACTGCTGGGAACGAAATATCCGGTCATTCAGGGTGGTATGGCATGGGTTGCGGAATATCATCTTGCAGCGGCAGTTTCAAATGCCGGAGGTTTAGGTATCATTGGAGCGGCAAGTGCACCGCCTGAGGTGGTCAGAGAGCAGATCAGGGAGGCAAAGAAGCTGACTGACAAACCGTTTGGCGTGAACGTCATGCTGTTAAATCCAAATGCAGCCGAGGTTGCACAGATCGTCATTGAAGAGGGCGTTAAGGTTGTGACCACAGGTGCCGGAAATCCCGGAAAATTCATGGATGCATGGAAACAGGCAGGCGTTGTTGTGATTCCGGTCGTTGCGAGTGTTGCAATGGCAAGAATGATGGAGCGTGGCGGAGCGGACGCAGTGATTGCAGAAGGAATGGAATCAGGTGGACATATCGGTGCGCAGACGACGATGACACTTGTTCCACAGGTGGCAGATGCGGTACAGATACCGGTTATTGCCGCAGGCGGAATTGCGGATGGCAGAGGTATGGCGGCAGCATTTATGCTCGGCGCCGAAGGAGTACAGATGGGAACCAGATTTGTGGTTGCAAAAGAATCCATCGTGCATCCGAACTATAAAGAGCGTGTCATCAAGGCAAAAGACATTGACTCAGAAGTGACAGGCATGAGCACCGGACATCCGATCCGGGTTCTTCGCAACCAGATGAGCCGCGAATATTTAAAAATGGAAAAAGAGGGCGCTTCATTTGAAGAGTTAGAGCACCTTACACTTGGGTCCCTGCGCAAGGCAGTCATTGACGGTGACGTGGTCAACGGAAGCCTGATGGCAGGACAGAGCGCCGGCATGGTAAAAAAAGAAGAAAGCTGTAAAGAGATCATCGAGGACGTTGTGACACAGGCGGAGTCACTGCTTGGAAGATAGTGCAAAAATAAGCGCAAGAATGGAGATTAACATGGGAAAGACGGTTTTTATGTTTCCGGGACAGGGAGCACAGTACATAGGAATGGCAAAGGATTTTTACGATGCCATCCCGGAATGCAGAGAAGTATTTGAGGAGGCATCCGAGGCGTCAGGACTTGATATCGCTGCGTTATGCTTTGAGGAGAACGACAAGATCAATATCACGGAGTATACACAGATCTGTATGCTGACCGCCGAGGCTGCGATCCTGCGTGCATTGGAGGTAAAAGGCTATAAAGCAGATGTGACTGCAGGCTTAAGCCTGGGAGAATATGGAGCATTGATTGCCTGCGGAGCACTGAGCAGAAAAGATGCATTTGCACTGGTGCGCAAAAGAGGGATCTACATGCAGGAGGCGGTGCCGGAGGGCGGAGCCATGGCAGCAGTCCTGGCACTGGATACCGCGCAGATCGAGGAAGCCTGTAAAAAAACAGAGGGCATTGTATCGATCGCAAACTATAACTGCCCGGGACAGATCGTCATTACCGGAGAAGAAAAAGCCGTAGCGGCAGCCGGAGAGCTCTGCAAAGAAGCCGGAGCAAAACGTGTTGTTTCGTTAAAGGTCAGCGGACCGTTCCACTCAGCAATGTTAAAGGGTGCCGGAGAAAAACTTGGCGAGGAATTAAAACATGTAACAGTCCATACACCGGCAATCCCGTATGTCGCAAACGTGACGGCGGACTATGTGACAAAAGAAGAGGAGATCAAACCATTACTGGAAAAACAGGTGTCCTCATCTGTCCGCTGGCAGCAGACGATTGAGCGTCTGATCGCAGACGGAGCAGACAAATTTGTAGAGATCGGACCGGGGAAAACCTTGACAGGATTCATGCGCAAGATCAACCGTGATGTAGCTGCAGTCAATATTGATAAATATGAAGACTTTGAGAAATTTGTTGCTGAGAGCAAAAATAAATAAGATATGCCACATATTTTGATGTGAAAAAAGTTTGGCAGCTATCAGAAAAAAGGAGAAGTTATGTTAACTAATAAAACAGCACTGGTTACCGGTGCAAGCCGTGGCATCGGAGCTGCAATCGCAAAAAGCCTTGCAAAAGAAGGTGCATTTGTCATCATCAATTACAACGGTTCTAAAGAGCGTGCAAATGCTGTTGCGGCAGAAATCACAGCGGATGGCGGCAAAGCGGCAGTTTACGGCTGCAATGTATCTGATTATAGTGCCTGTGAAAAAATGGCAAAAGACATCATGGAGACATACGGTCATCTGGATATTCTGGTCAACAATGCCGGTATCACACGGGATGATCTTTTGATGAAAATGAGCGAGGAAGCATTTGACGCGGTCATTGCGACAAACCTCAAGGGAACTTTTAACACGATCCGTCATTTTTCACGCTATCTGTTAAAGCAGCGTTCCGGAACGATCATCAATCTATCATCCGTATCCGGTATTCTTGGAAATGCAGGACAGGCAAATTACAGCGCGAGCAAGGCGGGCGTGATCGGACTGACCAAAAGTGTGGCAAGGGAACTTTCTTCCCGTGGGATTACCTGCAATGCGGTTGCGCCGGGATTCATTGATACGGAAATGACAGCGCAGATGACAGACAAGGCAAAGGAAGCAGTGAAAACGCAGATCCCGCTCGGCAGAGTCGGAAAAGTGGATGATATTGCGGAGGTAGTGACATTTTTAGCCTCGGAGAAAGCATCCTACATCACAGGACAGGTAATTTCCGTGGACGGCGGTATGAGCATATAAGCAGTAAAAACATTTTGACCGCATGGTATTGTGTCGGATCAAAAAGGAAAGGCCTGAATTTGGGGCTTGAAAATGGAAAGGAAAAGTTATGAGCAGACGAGTAGTGGTAACAGGAATGGGCGCGATCACTCCGATCGGACTTAGTGTAGAGGAGTTCTGGCAGTCCATAAAAGAAGGAAAAATCGGTTTCGGGGAGATCACGAAATTTGATACGGAAGGATACAAATGCCATCTTGCAGCGGAAGTCAAAGATTTCGATGCAAAACAGTATATGGATGCGAAAGCGGCAAGACGTATGGAATTATTCTGCCAGTATGCAGTGGCAGCGGCAAAAGAGGCGATCACGGATGCAGCGCTTGACATGGAAAAAGAAGATCCTTACCGTGTCGGTGTATCTGTCGGAAACGGAATCGGAAGTCTTGGGGGAATTGAGCGTGAGCATAAAAGACTGTTGGAAAAAGGACCGTCCAAAGTAAATCCGCTGTTCGTACCGCTTGTCATTTCCAATATGGCAGCCGGAAATGTCTCGATCGCATTCGGTTTAAAAGGAAAGAGCATCAACGTGGTAACGGCATGCGCAACCGGAACAAACAGTATCGGTGAGGCATTCCGCAGCATCCAGTACGGAGAGGCAGATGTGATGGTTACTGGTGGAACCGAGGGCGCGATCTGCCCGCTTGGAATTGCAGGATTCACATCTCTGACGGCACTTTCCTCTGAAAGTGATCCTACGAAATGTTCCATTCCGTTTGATAAAAACCGCAGCGGTTTTGTGATGGGAGAAGGAGCGGCAATCGTTGTGTTAGAAGAATTAGAGCATGCAAAAGCGCGTGGGGCAAAAATTTATGCGGAGGTAGCCGGATACGGAACTTCATCTGATGCATATCACATTACCTCCCCTGCTGAGGATGGTGCCGGTGCAGCCCGCGCCATGACGAATGCGGTGGAAGATGCAGGCATCCGTCCGGAAGAAATCACCTACATCAATGCACATGGAACATCCACGCATCACAACGACCTGTTTGAGACGCGTGCGATCAAACTTGCTTTTGGCGATCACGCATATGATATGAAGGTCAATTCCACAAAATCTATGGTTGGACATCTGCTCGGTGCCGCCGGTGCCATTGAATTTGTAACCTGTGTCAAAGAAATTCAGGACAGTTTTGTACATGCGACCGTTGGTTACACGACACCGGATGAAGAACTGGATCTTGATTACTGTAAAGAGGCGGTACAGATGGATGTGCCGTATGCACTGAGCAACTCACTTGGTTTCGGCGGACACAATGCAAGTATCCTGCTGAAAAAATACAGTGAATAATTGGGAGGAAATGCCTCTGCTCACCAGTGGGCAAATTTTATTTTGGAAAACAGGGAGGCAATTATGTCCGTTTTAACAACGAAACAGATCATGGAGATCATTCCGCATCGTCAGCCGTTTTTGCTGATCGACACGGTGGAAGAATTAGAATCCGGCATGCGTGCCGTTGCAAAAAAATGTGTCAGCTACAATGAGCCATTCTTTGGCGGACATTTTCCAAATGAGCCGGTCATGCCGGGCGTACTGATCATTGAAGCACTGGCACAGACCGGAGCGGTTGCAATTCTCTCGGTGGAAGAAAACCGCGGAAAAACTGCATATTTTGCGGGAATTAATTCTGCAAAATTCAAACGGAAAGTAGTGCCGGGAGATGTGTTGATATTGGAAACAGAGATCATAAAGCAAAAAGGCCCGATCGGTGTCGGCCGTGCCACAGCGAAGGTGGGGGATGACATTGCATGTATCGCGGAGCTGACATTTGCGATCAGTTGAAGTTAAGAGAGTCTGGAACAGCGCAGGTTTGATAAATAACTGTAAACAGGCAAAAAGGGGAAAGTATGGCAGCATTTTTTTTGAAGAAGAAAAAAGAAGTAACAGAGACGGTAGAAGAACCACAGAAAACGGTAGAGGCAGCAAAAAAAGAGGCAGAGACAGTTAATACAGAGCCGCCGGCAACGATCGTCTGTCCGGCTTGTGGCAGAGAGATCAATAAGAAAACCGCGGAAAAAAATAAATATGTCTGTTATGAGTGCGGCAATTATTTCCGCGTCCGTACCAAAAACAGGATCCGCATGGTTGCGGATAAGGATACCTTTGAGCCGTGGTTTGAGGAATTGGAGTCAAAAAATCCGCTTGATTTTCCTGGATATCCGGAGAAGATCAAAGCCGCACAGGAAAAGACAGGACTGCATGAGGCAGTCACAGTCGGAAAATGCAGGATCTATGGACTTGAGACGGTGATCGGCGTGTGTGATGCCCGGTTTATGATGAGCAGTATGGGGCATGTTGTGGGAGAAAAAATCGCACTTGCGGTGGAGCGTGCGACAGAACTTTCTCTTCCGGTTATTTTATTCTGTTGTTCCGGTGGTGCAAGAATGCAGGAGGGAATCGTTTCCCTGATGCAGATGGCAAAGACAGCAGCTGCTTTAAAGAAACATTCCGAGGCAGGACTTTTATATGTGCCGGTGTTAACCGATCCTACGACCGGAGGTGTGACGGCAAGTTTTGCGATGTTAGGAGATATTATCCTTGCAGAGCCGGGGGCACTGATCGGATTTGCAGGGCCGCGTGTCATCGAGCAGACGATCGGAGAGAAACTGCCGGAGGGATTCCAGAGAGCGCAGTTCCAGTTAGAGCATGGTTTTGTGGATGCGATCGTGGAGCGTAAAGATTTAAAAATGACACTTTACCGCATTTTAAAGATGCATCAGAAAACGGAAGGATATGCAAACTTTGATCCGCTGCGCAGCGATGACTGTTACGAGCCGACAGAGGTCATGAAAGAGCGCGCCACAAAGGCACAGCCTCTTTCCGCATGGGAAAAAGTGCGTGCGGCAAGACGTGCAGACCGGCTTGCATCGGTGGATTATATCGACAATATTTTTGACGACTTCATGGAATTTCACGGAGACAGACAGTTCGCGGATGATCCTGCGATTGTGGGCGGTGTTGCCTACCTTGACGGCCAGCCGGTCACTGTGATCGGTATTCATAAAGGAAAAGATTTAAAAGACTGCATGCGTCACAATTACGGAATGCCGTCACCGGAAGGTTACAGAAAAGCACTGCGTCTGATGAAACAGGCAGAAAAATTCAACCGTCCGATCATCACATTTGTGAACACATCCGGTGCATTCTGCGGAAAAGAAGCGGAAGAACGCGGACAGGGTGAAGCAATCGCAAGAAATCTCTATGAGATGTCAGCCATCAAAGTTCCGATCCTCTGTCTGATGATCGGAGAAGGCGGAAGCGGCGGTGCGCTTGCACTGTCGGTCGGCAATGAAGTCTGGATGCTTGAAAATGCAACGTATTCGGTACTTTCGCCGGAAGGATTTGCATCGATCCTCTGGAAAGATGGAAAACGTGCAAAAGAAGCCAGCGAGGTCATGAAGATCACGGCGCATGATCTGTATGCGTTAAATATTGTGGAGCAGGTAATCCCGGAGTATGGCACGGCAGACGAAAAAGCATGTGAGTCAATCTCAAGATATATGAAAGGCCATATGAAAGAATTTTTAGAGCGTCAGAATGGCAAGACAGGAGAGCAGCTTGCCGAGGAGCGCTATGCGAGATTCCGCGCGTTCTGATAAAAAGGTTACTGGATTATTTTACAGAGGGCAGATGGAAATAAAATAAACTCTGGAATGAGGAAAAAGTATGAAAATCAAAATCAAGGGAACCGGAAGTGCGGTTCCAAAACTTCGGGTGACAAACGATGATTTAAGTAAACTGATGGACACCTCTGACGAGTGGATCAGAAGCCGTACCGGAATCGGTGCAAGACATCTTGCGGTGGAGGAGACGACGACAGGGCTTGCTGTCGCAGCAGCAAAGGAAGCGTTAAAAGATGCGGAAATGACTGCGGAAGAACTTGATCTTATCATTGCAGCAACGGTTACGGCGGATAAGTTTCTGCCGAACTTATCCTGTGAAGTGCAGAGTGCGCTTGGAGCAAAAAATGCAGTTGCATTTGATTTAAACGCTGCCTGCTCCGGATTTTTGTTTGCGTTAAATACGGTTCAGATGTATCTGGAAAATGGTGTATACAAAAAGGCACTGGTCATTGGAGCGGAAACTCTTTCAAAGATCATGGACTGGAATGACAGAAGCACCTGTGTATTGTTTGGGGACGGTGCAGGGGCGGCGGTCGTTGAGGTGGATTCCGAAACAAATTGTAAAGCAAAGCAGCCGGGTGCAGCAAACAAAAGCGGCATTCTAAGCATGGTACAGGGTTCCGACGGTGCGCGGGGGGAAGTCCTCCGCTGTGATAACCGTCCGGTCAATAATCCGTTTGCGGTCAACGATACGAAACTTTCCTATGTGTCGATGAATGGTCAGGAAGTATATAAATTTGCAGTCAAAACGGTGCCAAAGGTGATAGAAGAGGCAGTGAAAAAAGCGGGACTTGAAGTGGAGGATATTGATCTGTTCGTACTTCATCAGGCAAATCTGCGCATTATTGAGTCTGTTGCAAAAAGACTGCATCAGCCGATGGAAAAGTTTCCTACCAATCTGGAAGAGTGCGGTAATATTTCCGCGGCGAGTGTGCCGATTTTGCTTGATAATATCAATAAACATGGTATGATATGTGAAGGTAAAAAAATAGTTTTGGCAGGATTTGGAGCCGGGCTGACATGGGGCGCGACGGTTTTGGTATGGTAAAGGCAGCAGCAAACAGACTGGCTGCAGTTTACATATATGTGAAAGGCAATCTGTACTGCCATGAATAGGAGTATATTTGAATGACGGCAGATGAAACATTAAATGAATTATTGGTAAAATTGTTTAAAGACATTATGGAGATCGAGGGGAAATCGCTGCTCACGGATGAATTTAAGGATCTTACCTATAATGATTTTCATGTAATAGAAGCGATTGGAATGTCAGAGCCAAAGAGCATGAGCACGGTGGCAAAGCTGATGAACGTTACGACCGGAACGCTGACAAAGGCGATGGACGGTCTGACCGATAAGGGATATGTTGTCAGGGAGCGCAGCAAGCAGGATAAGCGTGTTGTCTGGGTATGCCTGACCGAAAAAGGAAAGGCAGCTTATCTGCATCATGAAGAGTTTCATCACCGTATGATCGACCACATTAAGGAAGAACTTAACGCACAGGAGACAACGGTACTGATCTATTCACTGGCAAAACTGGTGGATTTTTTCCAGCAGGTATACGGGGAGAATGAAGAATCGTAGAGGGTTTGGACAAAGTTATGGATATTATATAGATATTTATGGATGTTTTTCGGAAACGGGAGGCATCCTTTTTCTTTATAGAAGAATGCCAGGGCAGATAGTGCTTTTCAATTTTCTGATAACACAGTCATGATATATTTTCTCAAATAAATGTTGTAATTACAACATACAATCTGACCGAAATAAATTAATATGATACCAGAGACAAGGACATCAGTGTGAAAAATAAGATTTTTCACACGCAGGATTTGTGCTTGCGCACAAACTTAAGATGCGCAAAAGCAGCGCAAGAATGGAGGTTTTCATGAAACAGTTAGAATTAAACAACAGAAAAGTGGCAGTGATCGGATGCGGATTTGTAGGAGCGACATCAGCGTTTGGACTGATGCAGAGCGGATTGTTTTCCGAGATGGTTTTGATTGATGCAAATACAGAGAAAGCGGAAGGGGAGGCAATGGATATTTCCCACGGAATCCCGTTTGCAAGACCGATGAAGATATATGCGGGTGGTTATGATGATATTATGGATGCAGCAATCATCGTTGTGACAGCCGGTGCAAACCAGAAACCGGGAGAGACGAGGCTGGATCTGGTTCAGAAAAACGTCGGCATTTTTAAGAGCATCATCCCGGAGATCGCAAAGAGAGATTATCAGGGAATCCTGCTTATCGTATCAAACCCGGTCGACATTCTTACATACACCGCACACAAGCTGAGCGGAATGCCGGAAAACCGCGTGATCGGTTCAGGTACGGTGCTTGACACGGCACGCTTAAAATATGAGCTGGGAGAGCATCTTGGTGTGGACAGCCGGAGCGTGCATGCATTTATCATCGGGGAGCATGGTGACAGTGAGATCGCTGCATGGAGCAGTGCAAATGTATCCGGAATCCCGCTAAATACATTCTGCGAGATGCGAGGACATTTCAATCATGATGACTCAATGGAACGCATTGCTGCAAATGTGCGAAACAGTGCCTATGAGATCATTGCAAAGAAAAATGCAACTTATTATGGAATTGCGATGTCTGTAAAGAGGATCTGCGAGGCAATCGTGCGCGATGAAAAATCGATCCTTCCGGTTTCCGGTATGATCCATGGAATGTATGGTGTGGAGGATGTTGTCTTAAGTATGCCGGCGATCGTTGGAAAAAACGGAATTGAGAGACAGGTTCCGATTTCTTTAGATGAGGATGAGCAGAAACAGCTTCAGAAATCAGCACAGATCTTAAAGGAGATGGCAGAGCAGGTTTTGTAATTGCCTGCAAAGCGAGCAGGCTGTTATCAAATAAATATCATCATGGGAGGAAAGTTATGATAAGAGAAAAAAAGAGCTGGTTGACAGGAATTTTAGTATTTGCACTGTTGTGTACATTATTATTGGTGGTACCACAGGAGCATGCAATGGCAGCATCAAAAAAAGTGCCTGCATTTGACAAGACAAAGCAGATTGTTTTTGTAGGGGACGAGGATAGCTATGTGGATTCGATCAAATTTGTTAATGTTTCATCAAAAGCAAAGGTGACAAATATTAAATTTTCAAATCCGTCGGTGCTTGAGTATGCCGGCATGCATAATGTTAATCAGGGAATTAACTGCAGACCATTAAAAGCCGGAAAATGCAAGATAAGCTGTAAAGTAAAGCAGGGTGGAAAAACTTATACGTTATCCAAAAATATAACGGTAAAAAAAGCAGATCCGTTTTCTTATGTCAAATTAAATGGGAAAAATGTTCAGTAATGATCATTATCGGGATTCCAAAACTTTAAGGTATACGATGACCAAGGATAAAAAAATGAAAAATGGAAATTCTGTAAAGATCCAGAAGGAGTACACGTCTGTGAAAATTGATGTGGAAAATTCAAAGGGAGAGGTATATCGTTACTTAATTATTCTTACGCGTAAATCCGGAAAAGCTGGCATGAAAGCAGCGCCAGGTGCGCAGTCAGATCCGGAGATTGATATTACAGAGCTTGGACAGGTATATGATTATTAGTTGTTTGCAGCCGGCTTCCGTGATAAAATAGAGGGCATATTACGAAGGAAAACGGAGGAACGGTATGAGCAGAGGAATTGCGGGAAAAAATAACTGGGCATTGTTTTTACTTTTGCTGGCAGGGATCGTACTTGGAGGTTTTATCGGGAGCCTTGCAGCGGGAGTGCCGTTTTTAAGCTGGCTTAATTATGGACAGACATTTGGATTTGCAAATCCAATCGTGCTGGATCTTGGAATCCTGGTCATTACATTCGGACTCAGTATCAAGATTACGATCGCAAGCATTATTGGTGTATTAATCGCAATTATTATTTATCGGTTTTTATAAAAAATAAAAGTTTAAAATGCAGGTACAGATGGGGCGCCTGCATTTTTTAATGCCAGATGATTGTTCATCAAAACGGACTGTGTTATAGTAATAAAAAATATCACAAGGGGGGAATTCGGGTGAAAAAATTATTATTAAAGAATGCAGTGATGCTGGCAGTCGTTATATTCTGCATTGGTTCCGTCAACTGTTATGCAGCCACCAGTACGGGGATCAATGTCAATTATCACAGCCAGAAGGAAATTAAGGATTACCTGAAAAGTAAAAAGGTAAATATTGACGCAGAGACGACCTACAGTAAGAAGGCATCGGATGTAAAGCCGTATCAGGCGGGTACGATCAGTGAGAGCAGTCAGAAATCAGCATTAAATACCATGAATGCGATCCGTTATATTGCAGGAATTGATGCAGTGGGGCTTGATTCTTCTTATACCAAAATGGAACAGGCGGCAGCTTTGGTTAACTCAGCAAATGGAACCTTATCACATTTTCCATCAAAACCGGCAGGAATGGACGACCGCCTTTATCAACTGGGGGCGTCCGGTGCATCCAGCGGAAATCTTTCCTATGCAAGCTGGAAATGCGGACTCGGGTATCATCTGGTAAAAGCATGGATGAATGATGGTGATGATTACAATATAGACCGCGTCGGACACAGAAGATGGATTTTAAATCCGCCGATGGAAAAAACAGGATTTGGCTGGGTATATGGATCACATGGAACTTATGCGGCGATGTATGCATTTGACAACTGGTATGAACCGACGGATTATTATGGTGTGGCATGGCCGGCCCAGAATATGCCGGTAGAGTTTTTTGGCAGCAGTTATCCATGGAGCATCAGCATGGGGAAAGATGTGGACAAATCTGCTGTAAAAGTGACTCTCATAAGGCAGTCGGATCAGAAAAAATGGGCTTTTTCAGAAAAGAAAGCCGATGGCTATTTTAACGTGGAAAACAGTAATTATGGACAGAAAGGATGCATTATTTTCCGTCCGGACAATCTGAGTTATCAGCCGGGAGATACATTTGAAGTAAAAATTACAGGACTTGACCAGAAAGTATCTTATACAGTGAAATTCTTTTCCATAAACAGTGCGGCAGAGTCAGATGAAAAGCAGAAAGAATCGAAGATCACGGCGAAAAACATCACAAAAACCTTCAGCACCACAACATTTTCCATCAATGCGAAAACGAATGGAAAAGGGAAGATGACGTATAAGGTTGCGGACGAAAAAATCGCCGCTGTAAGTAAAAAAGGTGTAGTTACACTTAAAAATTATGGAGAGACAAAAATTAAGATCCGTGTAGCTGCAAGTGGTAATTATAAGGCGGCTGAAAAGACGATCACGTTGACGGTAAAGCCGGTAAAAGCAAAAACGGGTTCGCTGAAATCGACTGCAAAGGGCAGTTTTGCGTTAAAGTGGAAACAGGATAAGAAGGCGACCGGCTATATCATACAATATTCTACCGATAAACGTTTTGAGAAGAATGTGAAAAGCACAACAGTTTCAAGTAACAGGACGACATCGAAGAAGATTGGAAAGCTGAAAGCCGGTAAAAAATATTATGTCAGAATCTGTTCCTATAAAAAATCCGGTGGAAAGAATATAAAAGGCGCTTACAGTGACGTAAAAACCGTAATAACAAAAAATAGACAAGAAAACGATACTTAGATGATATAAAATTTTTTGTGGAAAATGAATAATTGAATCTGAAATCCTGCAAAAAATGGCTTGTTACACTGTGAAACTTTAATAATTTAGTGAAATAAAGAAAAAAATATTGCACATGGATTCATTTTATAATAAAATAAGTGTGTCAAAACGAAACCAGCGGGAGAACCGTTAGGAGCATGCAGTGTAAAGCACATTGTATGGAGTATATACTAAATTAAGTAAGGAGAGATTGTAAAATGGGATACGTTGATGAAGTACTCGAAGTAGTAAAGAAAAAAAATGCAGATCAGCCTGAATTTTTACAGGCAGTAACAGAGGTTCTTGATTCCTTAAGACCTGTTATTGATGCAAATGAAGAGTTATACAGAAAGAATGCAATCTTAGAGAGAATTACAGAGCCGGATCGTCAGATCATGTTCCGCGTTCCATGGGTAGACGACAATGGACAGGTACAGGTAAACAGAGGATTCCGTGTACAGTTTAACAATGCGATCGGACCGTACAAGGGCGGCTTAAGACTTCATCCGTCTGTAAACCTTGGTATCATCAAATTCTTAGGATTTGAGCAGATTTTCAAAAACTCACTTACAACACTTCCAATCGGTGGTGGTAAAGGTGGTTCTGATTTCGATCCTAAGGGCAAATCAGACAGAGAGATCATGGCATTCTGCCAGAGCTTTATGACAGAGCTGTCAAAATACATCGGAGCAGACGTTGACGTACCTGCCGGAGATATCGGAACAGGCGCAAGAGAGATCGGTTTCATGTTTGGTCAGTATAAGAGAATCCGTGGTTCCTTCGAGGGAGTTCTTACAGGAAAAGGACTTACTTATGGTGGATCTCTTGCCCGTACACAGGCTACCGGATATGGTCTGTTATACCTGACAAACGCATTATGGAAAGATCACGGCATGAGTCTTGAAGGCAAGACAGCCGCAGTTTCCGGATCTGGTAACGTAGCTATCTACGCAATCGAGAAAGCACAGCAGTTAGGCGTTAAAGTTGTAACATGTTCTGATTCTACAGGCTGGATCTATGATCCGGAAGGAATCGATGTTGCATTATTAAAAGAAGTAAAAGAAGTAAAACGTGCACGTCTGACAGAGTACGCAGCTGCAAAATCATCTGCAGAGTATCATGCAAAACAGAATGGTGAGCACGGTGTATGGCAGTACAAAGTAGATTTAGCTCTTCCATGTGCTACACAGAACGAGTTAGACCTTGAGGATGCTAAGATGTTAGTTGCAAACGGTGTTACTTCCGTAACAGAGGGTGCTAACATGCCTACAACACTGGAAGCTACCAAATACTTACAGGAGAAAGGTGTTCTCTTTGTAGGTGGTAAAGCTGCCAATGCCGGTGGTGTTGCTACATCTGCACTTGAGATGAGCCAGAACTCCGAGAGACTTTCCTGGACATTCGAAGAAGTTGATGGAAAACTCAAAGGAATCATGGAGACGATCTACGCTAACATTTCTGACGCTGCAAAGAGATACAATGCAACTGTTGGTGGACAGACTGACTATGTTGCCGGTGCAAATATTGCCGGATTTGAGAAGGTTGTAGATGCTATGTTAGCTCAGGGTGTTTGCTAATTAAGAAATTCTAAGATAATATAAGATATGGTTAAGTCCTGTAAACCCAGTGTTTATGGGACTTTTCTTTATGTACTGAAGTGACAAAAGAATTGTCAGAATATTCATAAATAGAAGATAATTTACGTTATTTTGAGGTCGTTATATACACGTGGTACACAAGTGATATACATGTGGTATACACTTGTTTTTACTGATTTTGGATGCTTTTTAAAGCGTTTCCATCTGTTACTTTTCAGGATGATTCAGGCTGAACATGAGTGTGATGTTGATACCACAACAACATTATAAGTGTATTCAGTTTTTGCTCCTAAATCTTGTTCACTTCTGTAAGAAGTTCTTCTAAAGTTTTATGGGTGTACGTTCCCTTGGTGGTGTCGTTTTTCATACTGTGTCCCATAATCAGTTTGATACATACGTCATTTGCTCCGGTGCTGTCCATAAGTGAAGCAAAGGTGTGTCTGCCATCGTGGGGCAGGTGTTTCATTTTGAGTTTTCCCATGCACGTATTAAAATTGCCGTTCATGTAGGTTCCGTAGGTGTAAGCCAGGTAGGTGTATTTTCGCTTGACCTTCCCAGTATCGTATTCCACAAGTTTCGAGATACGGACAGCGTAGGGCTTTCGTCGTTTGCCACCAAGCTTGATTACGCTGCCGTAAGAGTTTGGTAACTTCATATTTAACCTTCTTTCTGCATTTGTTCTAATTGTTTAAGGCAATACTCTGCATATTCCTTGTAGCGTTTTACTCTTGCAATTTCATTTGGAATATCAAAAGCATAAATGGACTTCGGAAGCAGGTCAGAACGTTTGGTAGGATTAGCCACTTTGTACGCAGAGAGCTTATACTCAACAAAATCTTTCACTTCTTTTTCCAGTTCTGCCAGCTTGGTTAATGGTATCTGGGCAACGTCTTTTCCAGACTCATTTGAATAGACATGGATTACGCCATCTTCAGCAATTTCTTTTACATCAACAGATCCGGTTGCAGTATCGAAGGAATCCTGTAAATGGGCTTCCTGAAGAAGTTCATATTCAACCGTATAGCCGATATCATGCAGATAGGAGAGAACACCGTAATAAGGCTGTTCATATTTGTTAATGTAGTATTTGCGTATTTCAAAAGAATTGAAATAGTCATTGATAATCGCATTCACAAAATCATTGGTGCATTCGCAATATTGCATCAAATCTCCATTTTCATTAGGAATAAACGCTTCCATAGGTATTTTGTAACCGCTGGCTAGCACTTTGAGAAAGCTTTCTGTTACAGGCTTCTTACCATTTTCTACATTACAGTAATGCGTTCTGGAAATCCCAAAGTCTTTTGCTAGTTGGTTCTGTGATAACCCCCTTTCTTTTCGGATTTGAATGATCCGTTCTCGGATTTCATCTTGATTTGTCAGCATTTTTCATGTACTCCTTTCATTTACACATCATATTTGCTCGTACCATATAAGAAACAGAATTGTTTATATGTACTATATAGTACATAATTAGTATAGACAACAACAGCAACAATGTCAACAAAAATATGGAGGAGAAACAAGTGAAAAAAGAAGAAGTAAAACTGCTGATGAAGCAAAATCAGGTAAAGCAGTGGGAAGTGGCGGAAGCAATGGGAATTTCCGAATTTACGCTTTGCAGATGGTTAAGGAAGGATTTGAAGGGGAAACAGCTTGAACGGCTGAATTCGGCGATTAAGAAGGTCAGAAGCGGCAAAGAGGAGACACATAGAGAGGAGGGGCACTAATGGAACGAGTTACGACAAAAGAGGCTGCAAAATTACTTAATATGGATGTAGTGACCTTGCAGTTTTTGATGAGACAGGAGAGACTGCCGATTGGTTATGCCATCAAGAAGGATGGAAAGAGCCGCTATCATTACATCATATACAGAAGTATGTTGGATGCGTTTATCCAGAGCGGAGGGAAATGCTAAATGCTAAATGGCAGGAAAACGATATTATTGGTTGAAATTGCAGGTCGGTTTCTTTCAGGAACTAATCATCAAACAACTGCGAACTTTGTCGGAGGGAGATAGTATCGTCCTGCTTTATCTGAAACTGCTGTTAAAGGCAATTAACACAGAAGGGATTATTTACTATCAACATATTTTGCCGACCTTAGATGAGGAAATAGCATTGGATACGGGAGAGAAGTCGGCACTTGTGAAGCTGACGATTTCTGCTTTGTGCCAATATCATGCGGCTGTGTTCTTGGACGATCAATCGTTACAGTTATTGTACTTGGAGGACATGGTTGGAAGTGAGAGTGCTTCAGCATCCAGAGTCAGAAATCATAGGGCGAATCAAAAGCTCCTAAAGGAAAAAGAGCAGGCAACGTTACAATGTAATGCAACTGTAACGGAAGGTAACACCACAGAAATTTCTGGTAACGCAGAGATAGAGAACAGTGAAAAGGAAGAAAAGAAGCAAAAGGAAGAAAAGAAGCAAAAGGAAGAGGGAGAAACAGAGATAGAGGAAATTTCTTCTTACTTTGCTGATACGGTGCTGAATAGTATGTTTCTTTCTTACCTGGAATATCGAAAAGAAAATGGCAAGGAAGTGAAGGGGAAAGCAATCGGTTATTGCATTGATAAGCTAGAAAGTATATCGAATTCTCCAGCAGAACAAGTGGCAATTATTAAGCAGACAATTCAGAATGGATGGACGGATTTCTTTCCATTGAAAGGGAAAAAGGAAAAGGTAAGCGGAAGCAATGTAAGCTCATGGTTGGAGCGTAAAAAGATACAAAGTAGGGGAGGTGTTTTTGGTGACTAAACAGGAATTTGCAACATTAGTTGTAGCCATGCAGGCAATGTATGGAAAAGATTTTATTGGGACGGAAGAAGCGTTGGACGTGTGGTACGCTCTATTACATGATCTGGACTATCAGATATTATCAAAGGCACTACAACAGTATATGCTGACAAATAAATTCAAGCCGACCGTCGCGGAACTGCGGGAGATTTATACAGAGCTGGTAAGTCCAACGATTTCTGATTGGAGCGAAGGATGGGAGAAAGTCAGTAAAGCAATCGGGCACTATGGAATGTATCAGGAGGAAGCGGCAATGGAAAGTTTTGATGAAGTTACCAGAGAAGTCGTAAAGCGCCTGGGCTTTCAGAATATCTGCCTGTCAGAAAATATCGTTGCGGATCGGGCAAGATTTGCAGAAATCTACCAAGCGATCCAAAGGCGGAAAAGAACAGAAGTGAACATAGGAAGTGCATTGCCAAACCTATGTGAAATGGTGCAGAGGCGATTGGCTGAACTGGTACAGAAAGGGCAAAAGGCAATAGAGCTGGAAAAGGATAAAAACTAACTTAGCAAGCACTGCCTGTGTTCCCTCACAGGCGATAAAATGAGCAATTTCTTTTACAGAAGAAATGTTCAAATTTATCATTTAGGGAGAATTCCCTAACCCTTAAAATCATTTGAAAGGATGGAGCGATATGCCAAAGGATAGAGCCAATAGGACGAGGAAAAATGAACTGAAAATTTATTTGAGTGATAATGAAAAATATATCTTGGACAGGAAGGTGGAGCTGTCTAAGCGGAAGAGTGCATCGGATTATATTAGAACACTGATACTCTTTGGATTTGTTTATGATGTGGATTATTCTTATCTAAAGCAATACAACGAAACGCTTGGAAAGATCAGCGGGAATCTAAATCAGATCGCGAAGAGAATTAACAGTACCGGGAATGTTTATGAAGAGGATATGGCAGAAGTGAAGGCGATTATGGACGAGGTTTGGAGGACGCAGAAGGCGATGCTGAAGAAGCAGCCGTTGATACATAATGGGTAAGTAGAGTTTTTGGTGCAGGATTGTGTGGTAAGTGTTGCTCTAAGAGGAGAAAAAGGTAGAAATTATTTGTTTGAACATAATATAAACGCAGGTGTGGTAAATAGTTATATAATGAATTACAGAAAGTAGAATTAAGCGAGCTATTGTGGGTATTTGAGGATGAATGGCAAAAAAATATTAAAAAGCAAATTTATAGTGATCTTTTTTCGCTTTGTAATGGTTATATAAGATGTAAGACGTTTTATGATTGGAGAAAACGCTATGAAGGACAGCAAATTGATTCAAAAAGTACATAGCGGAAATAAAGAAGCAGTCGGTATTATTATTGAACGATATTATGCAGATATTTATCGCTTTTGTCTATATATGGTTCAAACAGAGGATGATGCCTACGATATTGCTCAGGAAACTTTTTTGAAATTTATGAAATATGGAACTTCCTATAAACATCATAATCTTAAAGGCTATCTCCTGACTATTGCAAGAAATATATGTTTTAATTATTTCCGGGATAAGAAAGTAAAAGTAACAGCCGTTGAATGGGAGGAGATTGATAAAATTCCAAACCATAAAGATATGCTGACCGAAGCGGAGAATGCCATTTATTTGAGAAATTTATTAAAGGAACTTTCGCAGGATACGAGGGAAGTTATTATTCTTCGTATTTATGAAGAAATGAAATTTAAAGATATTGCAAAGATTATGGGGTGTAGTGTTTCTACTACAAAGTCAAGATTTCGATTAGGTGTAAATCAGCTAAAAAAGTTAATGGAGAAAGATTATGAGAGATAGCGAAATAAAGACTCTTTTTGCAAAGGCAGATGAGCAAGTTCATGTTGATGAAATAAGAAAACAAAAAGCTTATCATGCAATGATTGGGGAAATGGAAAAGAAGAGAACGCCAATGATGTCTAAAAAAAATATTTTGTTTCATCAATTTTGGTATATGGATAAATTGTTTTTTGTTGTTTATGGTGTTCTTATCTGTCTAGGAATTATTTTTATTACAGCATTGCAATATACTGGATTGAATCAAAATGAGATGATTACTGTATGTATGGTTGGAGCAGGTATTCTAAGTATAACTTCTATTGGTGTGATTGATAAATTGTTCTTTGGAAAGATGGCAGAGTTAGGAGAAAGCTGCTATTTCAATACAAAACAGTGTGTTGCTGCATGGATGGTATTGTCGGGGATGATAAATGTTATGATATTGTTTTTGATAGCTGGCTATTTGAACTATCATTGGAGAGTTGGATTATTACAGGTGGGGCTGTATATTTTAACTCCATATCTAGTATCAAGCATAACTGCATTAGGGATTTTATCAATGGAAACAAGAGGAAAGAATTCATCTTTATTTGGCATGAGTGCCATCTTTTTATCAATAAGTTATGGAGTAATTGGTTCGATTCCGAGAGCACTTTTTGTAACAACTCTTTGGATATGGGCAGTAGCTTTTCTTGTGTCTGGACTTTTATTTGTAATGCAGATAAAAAAATTGCTTAGTAAAATGGAAAAAGGAGAAGTATTATGCACGAATTAAAGTTGATGGATGTACAAAAAAAATACAAGGATAAAGAAGCAGTCAGAAAATTCAATTATACATTTACAAATGGTGTGTATGGACTGTTGGGAGAAAATGGTGCGGGAAAAACAACATTAATGAGATTGATTTGTGGTGTTTTGCAGCCAACGGGGGGAAGTATTTATTGTGATAATATTGAGATAGACAGTATGGGAGCAGAGTATCGTAGGTTATTGGGCTATTTACCACAGGATTTTGGATATTATGGCGATTTTACTGCAGAACGCTTCCTGCGATATATGGCGGCATTGAAAGCACTACCGGAAGACTATGCCGATAGTCGTATTGACGAACTTTTAGATATGGTAGAGTTAAAAAATGTGAAAAAGAAAAAGCTGAAGACTTTTTCAGGAGGTATGATACGAAGAATAGGAATTGCACAGGCACTTCTAAATAATCCTGAAATTTTGATTTTAGATGAACCTACGGCAGGGCTTGATCCAAAGGAGAGAGTACGCTTTCGTAATGCGATTAGTTCACTTGGAAAAAATAGGATGGTTTTACTGTCTACACATATCGTATCTGATATAGATTATATTGCAGACCGTATTTTGATTATGAAGAATGGAGAACTGATTCAAGAAGGAACGGAGAAAGAGATTACTGACAAAGTAGAAGGATGTGTCTGGAAGTGTATTGTTTCTGAAAAAGAAGCAGGGCAGATAACCAGTAGCTTCATTGTAAGCAATATGAGAAGTAGTGGAGAAAATGTTGAACTAAGAATTGTTTCAGAAAGACAGCCGGTTGCAGGTGCAGAAAATGTGGAAAGTACACTGGAAGATGCATATCTTTATCATACACAAATAACAGGGGGAGAAAAAAATGCGACTTTATAAGATGGAGCTTTTTAAACTATTTCAAAATAAAATATTTAAAATAGGAATGTTGGCTGCGACAGGATTGCTGTTTCTGTATTTTTGGTTTGCAGAGGTCGGTGGAGAAATAGCGACAGTAGATGGGAAGTTTTATTCCGGTTATGAAGCAGTGCAGATGAATCGGAAGATTACGGAAGAATTTGAAGGTGATTTGACGGATGTAAAAGTGAATCAAATAATTGAAAAATATGGTTTACCTACAAAATTTGAGGAAAATATGCCAGGGTGGAGAGATGGAAACTTTTTAAATGATTTTGTTATAAGATATTTTACCAATGGTGCATGGGAAAATGGTGTACTTCCAACGGAGAGGTATTTTCTAGGGGAAACAGAGTTGGGAAAAGCTTATGATGAAATTGGGAAAACACCTTATTTGGCATATACAACGGGATGGAAGGTATTCGTTGAAATGCTTCAGTTTGGATTGATTTTAGGAAGCATATTGATTATTTGTGGAGTGTCGACCATTTTCGCAGAGGAAAGCCAGACGAAAATGCTGCCATTAATTTTTAGCACGGAAGAAGGAAGAAGAAAAGATGTTCCTGCAAAAATTTTGGCTTCTATGACATTCACTATTTTCATTTTTATGTGGTTTGTGTTAGTCAATTTAGTCTTATGCTGGATGATATATGGTTTGAAGGGATTTGAAAATATATCCTGGATGGTGCTTTCTCAATATATGCTTCAACCTGTATTATTTTCGAAATATCTGGGCATTTTATTAGGATTAGCTTTTCAGGCACTTTTATCGTTATGCACCATTACGCTATGCGTTTCTGCATATCAGGATAGCTCTTTTGGTGCAGTAATTATTGCGGCTGTATGTTGGGGACTTCCTGTATTGATAAGGATGTTTTTCGGGGGAATCATTTGGCTTATAGTAGATTCTATGCCGATTTTTCTTGTCATGACGGGAATTGTAAATGACATATATGAGATATGGTATATTGTACTGGGAATAAATATTTGTTTTGCCATAGGGTGTTTGGTAAAAGGATTGGTATCTTATAAGACAAAACAATTTGCATAAAAATAATTGGCTTGTACAGGATGTGAAATGGGGTGATCATTTGGGAAGATTTTAATTCTATCATTTGAGGATGGAGAAGAGCATATTTTCAATCGTCTTTTGTCATATGCTAATGAAGAAATAGAAGTTCTGAAACATGATGACTTCTGTAAAGAAAAACTTCATTTTGAAGGACTTTGTATTGACAAGTTTAAGCGGATTGTGGTTCGTGACGGAAATGAGATTGAACTTACATATACAGAATTTGGATAGGTTACAATTAACTGGACAGATTTTTTAAGGTCA